>Ga0247669_1000019_pt1 | contig 128512 bp, 106 predicted proteins | sample CNK10_metaG_FD_182734 | JGI IMG/M metagenome (GOLD analysis project Ga0247669, IMG submission 182734) | Soil microbial communities from Purdue University Martell Research Forest, Indiana, United States - CNK10 | ecosystem: Environmental > Terrestrial > Soil > Temperate forest > Bulk soil... | reverse complement strand
TCGAGGCTGTGGACAGCAATGACTTCGCCGACGCCGGTGTAATGATCCCAGATGACGCTTTTCGGATCGTGGGCGGAATTAAAGTAGCGCATGCCGGTTTCGGGGCGGCCGACGAAGGCGGCGTTGCTAAAGACGACCCATGGTTCTTCCGGGCCGGAGAGAAAAGGCTTCCAGAAGGTCTGAAACGCGGCGGGGCTTGGTTTGGCATCGCCGGCGAAAGCAGTCGGAGTGGACTTGCGAGTTAGAAAAAGGGCGAGCAGGGAGCCGGCCAGGAGAAGAGAGAGGACAACCACGGCGAGGAGCCATGCGCGCGAAACATCGCCGTTGACTTGATGAGGGTGTTCGGAGGAAGGGTGCGAGTGACGATCGGACCTTGTGGCGGCGTCTTTCTTGTGGAAGGCGAGGGTATAGGTGCCTTTGGGAAGCTCAATCCGAACGTGGTCGTCCGCGCCTTCGCCGGCGTAGTACTCGAGAAGTTTGGAGCGGAGGCGACCGGCCTGGACGCGCACCATGGAATCTACGGCAGGGTCGAAATCAGGGGGGCGGCCGAACTCCTCTGTAGCAATTTGGTATTCCTTGACTGGGGTGCCGGGGTGTTCGATGGCGTGGTGAGCGAGATAGCGCAGAAGCTTACAGAGGGACTCGGAACCGTGAAGAACGGCGCTGGCAGCGACCCGCTCAACCTGGCGTAGGTATTGCTCCTTTTCAGACATTCGGCCCCTGTAACGCCCAAAAAATCCCTTTGTAACAACGTAACAAACGATGGAACCCGCTGCAAGGGAAGAGGTTCTGGATGTAACAGTATCAAACGTGGCGAGACTTCTTTAAATACCAAGCATCTGAAAAATTGATGCGCAACAAGGGTGCAGTTGCTCGTTTCGGGTGGCCAATTTCAGCAGTCATTTATTATGGGAAGTTCGCAACTTCGGGATCCAGTTTTTTGGAGTCCCAATCCAACGCAAGTCGAGAGGCGTTCGGGGAGAGCACTGGCTGGTGCCTGATGGTGTCTGGGTGTGCGCAAGAGTCAATTCGCACGAAGAAAAGGGGCATGGCATGAAGATGAAAGCGATGCGGAATTGGGTAATGGTCCTGCTGATGTCGCTCTCGACGGCGACGATGTGCGCGGCGCAAGGCGACACAGCGCGCCTGCAGGGGACGGTGACGGATCCGCAAGGGAACGCGGTTTCGGGTGCGGCAGTGAACGTGACGAGCACGGAAACGGGCCGGCTCTCAACGGCGACGACGAATGAATTGGGGTACTACACCGTGACGGCGCTGCCCCCGGGGAATTATCGGGTGGACATCGCGCAAAAAGGATTCAAGAAGGTATCGCGGACGCTGGAGCTGCAGGTGGCGCAGGTAGGCGTCGCGGATTTTCAGCTGGCGGTTGGAGATGTGACCGAGACAATCACTGTAGAAGCAGGATCACCGGTGATCGATTCGCAGGATTCGGCGATCGGCGAAGTCGTGGAAGGGCGTCAGATCACAGAGTTGCCGTTGAACGGAAGAAACTTTACCCAACTGGCGACGCTGGTACCCGGCGCGAGCCGGGGGATACCAACGGGCTCGAATTCAGCGACCGGCGTGAACAACAACGCGGAAACGTTCCGGTTCGGACAGGAGGGCGGAGCGTCACTATCTGTCAATGGACTTCGTCCGCAGTCCAATAACTTTATTCTCGACGGGATTGACAACAACGAATCCCTCGTCAACACGATCGTCTTTTTCCCACCCGCAGAAGCCATTGACGAATTCAAGGTTCAGACCAGCGTCGCACCGGCGGAATTCGGGCGTGCTGGCGGCGCGCTGGTGGTCACCTCTCTTAAGTCCGGGACAAACGATATTCACGGCAGCGCCTTCTGGTACAACCGGAATACCAACTTGAACGCGAAAGACTTCTTCATGTCTCCGCATTCACCGACGCCTGGATTCAATCGCAACCAGTTCGGCGGCACTCTCGGCATGCCCATATTCAAGAACAAGCTATTCGTGTTCGGAGATTACGAGGGACTTCGCCTGAAACAGCCCGCCAATACGGGCTTTGCGACCGTGCCTACGGATTTAATGAGAAAGGGCGACTTTTCTGAACTGTTGTGCGGGGGAGCCGCCACCTGTCCAACCGATACAGGTATTCCTATGCCGATTACGGTTCTCGACCCCACCACGGGTTCGCAATTCGTCGCCACGACCAGCGGAGCCAACGCAAATTCGCAGTGCACGAACGCCGCGGGCTGCCCCAACGTCATTCCCACGAACCGCATCAATACCGTAGGCCAGAATTATCTAAATATTTTTCCCGAGCCCAATTGTACCCATGCGCAGAATAGTGCGTGCGGTAGTTTATTCAACAACTACACGAACACCGCGAAGATAATCGAAAACTGGAACGATTTTGATATCCGCACGGACTATGTGATTGACAGTAAGAATTCGCTGTTTGGCCGGTTTAGCAGGGGACGTACGGACCAGACCCACACCACGTTATTCCCCACCATCCCTTCCTGCGCAGGATTCGGTTGCGGCACGAACTTCAACCATCCATACGGCGCGTCTATCGGTTTGACGAGCACGTTGGGCACATCGTTCGTGAATGAAGTGCGTGTAGGCTTCGTAAGGACCTACTACGGCTACTTGAACCCGTTCAACAGTGTGGATTTCTGCACGCAAATCGGGATCGTTAACTGCAATACACCTCTGCTGGGTGGTATCGCTCTGATCGGCGGATACAACAGTCAACTGCAGTATACGGGTGACGGTGGCCCTTACTTGATCCCACAAACAGGCTTTGACTACAGCGACAGTCTGACGTGGGTAAAGGGCAAGCACACTGTGAAAGTTGGGGGAACAATTCTTCGGCGCCAACTGAATCTCTTCCGGGGTAACAACGGCAAAGGCTATTTTGGGCTGGCGGGAAATGGCTCGGGATGCTGCGCCGGCGGTGGAGGAGGCCATGTCAACACGGATTACGAAGTCTCCGACATTCTAGCTGGTTTTGTGGACGGCTATCAGCATGGAGTTCCTCTGGGTATGGTCGGAACCCGCAGCTGGGAAAACGGATTTTTTGCCCAAGACGATTTTCGCGTGACACCTCGGCTGACGATAAACCTTGGATTGCGCTACGACATTCTTACGTGGCCGGTTGAAGTGGATAACCGGCAGGCGAACTTTGATCTTGTTACCGGGGCGCTCATCGTTGCTGGAAGCAACGGTGCCTCACGGCAATTAATTCCCAACGACTACCATAATTTCGGACCAAGAGCGGGGTTTGCCTACCAACTCACAAGCGACGGCAAGACCGTCGTGCGCGGCGGGTACGGATTGTTCTACTTCATCGATCGAGGAGGCATTGCCAACCAACTGGCACAGAATCCTCCTTTTGCGGGGGTGAACAGCGCACTCTATGATAGTGCTGCCGGACCGGACTTCGGGGCGCGGATCACTCTTTCGGGAGCACTTCCTTGTTCGCTCACTCCTGCCGGCTGCACGCAAGCCCAGCTGATTGCAACGAATGCCACGGCTCCCTTGCCCAGCGGAAATTTCACGGGCCTGAACCTTGCGGCTCCGACTGGAGTAAGTGTGATTGCGGACCTGTCGACAAACCTAACCCCGCAGGTTTCTCAGTGGAACCTTCAAATCCAGCGGGAGATTGGTGTGAACCAGTCGGTGAGCATCGCTTACGTTGGAACGCACGGAGCCCACCTCACCAGGAATTACAATGCCAACCAGCAGTTGTATAATTCTGCGCCCGGAACGCAGCTCTTCCCGAATCTAGGCGGAAGCATTACGGTTCAGGACAATCGCGGAAAGTCTGACTATCACTCCCTACAAATACAGTATGAGCGCAGAATGATGAAGGGCTTGCAATTCTTGGGAGCCTTCACTTGGTCTAAGACTATCGACGACGCCTGCGGAGCGATCGATACCTGCCAGCCGCAACTCTACACCAACTTCAAACTAGAACATGCGTTGTCCAATCAAGATCAGCCTTACCGCCTCGTCTTGAGCTCTCTCTATGAGCTGCCTTTTGGCAAGGGCAAGCGTTGGGGCGGCGACGTATCCAAATGGGTCAACTATGCTATCGGTGGCTGGCAGGTGAACGGCATCTATAGCCTGCAGGCGGGTCAACCGTTCAGCGTCACGGTGAGCAACATCACTCGCGCGGACCTGGTTGGGAAGCCCACGGTAAATCCCGGCAATCTCGCGGAATATTTCAACATCGCGGCTTTTGCGAATCCGGCCAAAACGGGGTCTGGCATATACATCGCGCCTGGTACCTCGGGGCGCGACATCCTGCGCGGTCCTGGCAGTTCCAACATCGACGTTTCCGTTTTCAAGGACTTCGGGGTCACCGAAAGGGTCAAAGCCCGATTCATTATGGAGGCTTACAACCTGACGAACACGCCGCACTTTGCAAACCCGAACTCGTCCTTGACCGGAGGAGGTTTTGGGGAAATTCAATCGACAATTCCCTTCACCTTCCGGCAACTAGAGTTGGCCCTGAAAGTGACGTTCTAACCCCCACACCCCGGGCGGAGGCGGAGCGGTTTGACCGCCTCCCCTTTATTCCAGCAAATTTTAGCAGCGGACCGAAAATCTATGAAATTGATATCCAGAAAAAAGTGGCTGACCATTTTTGTGTTCGAATTCGGTCTGATTGCGCCGTGTTTCGCGCAGAATGCCCCTGGTGCGCCCGGGGCGTTGCCGACGTGGACGGCGGGCAGCAAAGAGGCTGTCGGAACGGCGACTGCAATTCAGTCGCATGTTTGGTTCACGCTGGAAGGCGGCATTCTGACGGAGGTGTATTATCCGCGGCTGGACACCGCAAATCTGCGGACGCTGGAATTTGCGGTGAGCGATGGGAAGACGACGTGGGCGGAAACAAAGGACATGAAGCACTCGCTGGAGCGGGTGAACAACGATTCGTTGCTGTACCGGCAGACCAGCAGCGAGCCCGACGGAAAATTCAAGATCGAGAAAACTTATGTGAGCGACCCGCAGAGGGATGCGGTGTTGATTGAAGTTACGTTCACGGCGCCGGCGGGATACGAATTGTATGTTCTGGCTGATCTTTCTTTGAAGAACAGCGGTTATGGCGACACGGGGTTTACGCAGGATGGCGCGCTGGTTACACAGAAAGAGGATGTGGCGTGCGCATTGATGAGCGCGCCGGGATTCACGGAGGCCAGCAGCGGGTTTGCGGGGAAGAGCGACGGGTACACGGATTTGCTGCTGCACCATAAATTGACCTGGAAATATGAACGGGCGGAGAAGGGAAACGTGTTTCAGGCGGCGAAGCTGGGCGGAGCGGGGCGGTATACAGTGGCTCTGGGATTTGGGGCGGATGCGACAGCGGCGATTGGTGCGGCAAAAAAATCTCTGGCGCGAAAGTTTGCTGATATTAGCAGCGAGTATATCGCTGGCTGGAAAGAGTATGCAAAGGGACTTCGCAAAGTGGATGCGCGGTATGCGAATGAATTCCAGCTTGCGGCGATGGTGCTGAAGGCGCATGAGGACAAGACATATCGCGGGGCGATGATCGCTTCGATGACGATTCCGTGGGGATTTGCGGCGAAATCGGATACGGCGGGGGTTGGCGGGTATCACCTGGTGTGGGCGCGCGACCTTTATGAAGTGGCGACTGGGTTGATGGCCGCGGGGGACCGCGCCGCGGCGGACCGGGCGCTGACCTATTTATATGCGGTGCAGCAGAAAGCGGACGGGGGATTCCCGCAGAACAGCTGGTTGGACGGGCGGGCTTACTGGACGGCGCTGCAGATGGATGAAGTGTCGTACCCCATGGTGTTGGCGTGGCAGTTGGGGCGGACAGACGCCGAGACCTGGACGAACCACGTGCGGCCCGAAGCGGAGTTTGTGATGTCGCACGGGCCCGTGACGCAGCAGGAACGCTGGGAAGAGGTAGGAGGGTATTCGCCTTCGACGATCGCGGCGGAGATTGCGGGGCTGGTGTGTGCTTCGGACATTGCGCGGAAGAACGGCGCGAACGGGGATGCGGCTCGTTATTTGAAGACCGCGGATGACTGGGCGGCGCACATTGAACCGTGGTTGGTGACGACCACGGGGCATCTGGGCAAGGGCGCGGGAGAGCCGGGCTACTACATCAGGATTGATAACAACACCGACCCGAACGACGGATTCAAGCTGGACACACGGAACGGCGGCGGCATCTGGGATGAGCGCGACGTGGTGGATGCGGGGTTCCTGGAATTCGTGCGGCTGGGAATTCGTCCGGCGAACGATCCGATCATTCAGCATTCGGTTGAGATTGTGGATGGGGCGATTCGCGTGGAGACGCCGAACGGGCCGTCGTTTTACCGGTACAGCCATGACGGGTACGGAGAAACTTATTTTGGCGGGCCGTGGCAGGGAGAAGGGATCGGACGAATCTGGCCGATTTTTACGGGCGAGCGTGGCGAGTACGAGATAGCGGCGGGGCACGATGCGACGCCGTATTTGACCGCGATGTTACGGTTCGCGAATCAGGGCGGAATGATTCCGGAACAGATTTGGGATCAGGCGGAACCAACGCGCGCGGGTTTCGTGTTCGGGCGAGGGACAGGGAGCGCGACCCCGCTGGCGTGGAGCATGGCGCAATTCCTGCGGCTGGTGGTTTGCGCGGAAGAAAAAAGAATTGTGGAAACGCCTGCCGTGGTGGCGGACCATTTCTTGAAGAGCAGGAAGTAGGCTGCTACTGCGGTATGGCGAAGCCTACGATGGTTAGCGTTGCGGGTTGCAGGAAGCGGGCGCGTTGGTTAAATTTGTAAAGCCAGCGCCCGGGTGGCGGAATGGCAGACGCTGAGGACTTAAAATCCTCCGGGGATTTTTCCTCATGTGGGTTCGACTCCCACCCCGGGCACCATTCTTGGGCACACCTACACCCGGGTGCACCGGAATTTCGGCTGGTGCACAGACGGCCGCAAAGTGTCTCTAGTTGGACGCCCCTGGCGCTCTACTTTCAATCCCTGTAGAAATTACACCCACCCCATTCCAATTAATCAAATTGCAATCGATGTCTATGTACTATGCCGGATGGCGGGCGTTCACCCGCATGGGATTTGAAGTTTGAGTAGACAGTAGAAACAAAATTCCTGGCACGAGTAGCCAAGTGCCGGCAAACGGGCCAACGGGCATTTAGACAAGTATCGAACTCTTGTTCCCCCGCATCCAAAAATAACGGGATTTTTCGGGAGCACCGAGGTGGCTGCCCCGGGAGCCGGATTTGCCGCCCGTCCGGCATGGAACGATCTAAAAGACAAATTTTTCAGGGAGACCCACGGGTATGCACAGGCCAGGGTACGAATTCGAATCGAGCATCAATTCACGCCGCGTGGAACGTAAGTTCAGACGGGTAAGTTGGAGCGCTGCGCCGCTGGCTTTTCTAGCGCTGCTGGTCAATGGATGCGACACAAAGTCCGCGCCGATGACGAAGGCGCCGGCGCCGCAGGTTACGGTGGCAAAGGTGCAATGTAAGCCGGTAGTTGAGGCCGATGAGTTCACGGGCCGATTGGAGGCGGTGGATCACGTGGAGATCCGTCCGCGTGTTTCGGGACAACTGGATAGCGTGCATTTCCTGGAGGGCGCGATTGTCCAGAAGGGTGAGTTGCTGTTCACGATTGATCCACGGCCGTTTCAGGCGGAAGTGGACAGGCTGAAAGCCGAGCGGGAACGCGCGAAGGCGCAATTGGCGAGGAGCCAGAGCGATTTTGCGCGCGCGGAGCGGCTGCACAACAATAACGGGATGTCGGTGGAGGAATACGACCGGCGGAATTCGGCGCGTGCGGAGGCTGAGGCGCAAGTGGCGTCGGTGGAGGCTTCGCTGCGCGGCGCGGAGTTGAATCTGGAATTCACGCACATTGTATCGCCGATTACAGGGCGGGTCAGCCGAGCGGAAGTGACGCGCGGAAATCTGGTGACGAGCGGCGGAGGCGGGCCGGCGACTTTGCTGACGACCGTGGTTTCGCTGGACCCGGTGTATGCCTATTTTGACGCGGATGAGCAGACCTATTTGCGCTACGGGAAACTGGCGCGCGCTGGAAAGAAGGGCACGAACGGCGAGGCGAGCGGGCCGATTTATCTGGGGCTGGCGGGAGAGGAGGATTTTCCGCATAAAGGCGTGGTGAATTTTATCGATAACCAGGTGAACCCGACGACCGGAACGATTCGCGCGCGTGGCGTATTCAATAATAAGGATTTTTCGCTGACTCCGGGATTGTTTGCGCGATTGAGGCTGGCGGGAGGCGAGACGATTCGCGGCTGCCAGATTGACGATGCGGCGGTGGGGACGGACCTGAACCAGAAATTCGTGCTGGTGGTGGACGCGAATAACGCGATTGCGTACCGGCCGGTGACGCTGGGGCCGATGGTGAACGGGTTGCGCGTGGTGCGCGACGGCGTGCAGGAAGGCGATGTGGTGGTGGTGAATGGACTGCAACGCGTGCGGCCGGGAATGAACGTGACTCCGAAGCTGGTACCCATGGGGAGCGCGCGGTTGTCATCGCCATTGGGGACGAATGACGACGTGGCGGCGAAGAGCCAGGGCGGCTCGGGCAAGTAACGTCAGGGGAATAACGCACAAAGGGATTCCATGAAAATCGCAGATTTTTTTATTGATCGACCTATCTTTGCGGCGGTGGTCTCGATTGTGATCACGATTGTCGGGGCACTGGCGTTTTTGCGGCTGCCCATCAGCGAGTACCCGGAGGTTGTGCCGCCAACGGTGGTGGTGCGGACGACGTATCCCGGCGCGAACCCAGTGGTGATTGCAGACACGGTGGCTTCGCCGCTGGAGCAGTCGATCACGGGCGTCGAAGACGAGCTGTACATGTTTTCGCAGGCGACGGCGGACGGCGTAATGACGCTAACGATTACGTTTCGCATCGGAACGGATTTGGACAAGGCGCAGGTGCAGGTACAGAACCGCGTGGCGCAGACGCTGCCGCGGTTGCCGCAGGAAGTGCAGCGGCTGGGTGTGACGACGGAAAAGACCTCGCCGGATTTGCTGATGGTGGTGCACCTGATTTCGCCGGACAAGCGCTACAACATGTTGTACCTGGCGAACTACGCGGTGTTGCAGGTTAAGGACGAGCTTTCACGGCTGCAGGGCGTGGGCAACGTGCAGATTTTCGGCGCGGGCGATTTCAGCATGCGGGTGTGGCTGGATCCGAACAAGCTGGCGTCGCACAGTTTGACGGCGACGGACGTGGTGCGGGCAATCCGCGAACAGAACGTGCAGGTGGCGGCGGGAGTGCTGGGCGCTCCGCCGGTGGACAACGGGAAGAATGCATTTCAGTTGTTGGTGAATACGCAGGGGCGGCTGGTGACGGAAGAGGAGTTCGGGAACATTATCGTGCGGGCGGCGCCGCAAATTACGCGTGTCCGGGATGTTGGGCGCGTGGAACTTGGCGCCAGCACCTACGCCCTGCGCAGCTTGCTGAACAACGAACCGGCGGTGGCGATACCGATTTCGCAGCGGCCCGGTTCGAACGCGCTGGAGACGTCGAAGCAGGTGCGCGAGACGATGGCGCGGCTGAAGACGCAGTTTCCGGAGGGGCTGGATTACAAGATCGTTTACGACCCGACGGTGTTCGTGAGGCAGTCGATCGAAGCGGTGGGCCACACGTTTGTTGAAGCGCTGATTCTGGTGGTGCTGGTGGTGCTGATTTTCTTGCAGACGTGGCGGGCATCGATTATTCCGCTGCTGGCGCTGCCGGTGTCGCTGGTGGGAACGTTTGCGATCATGCTGGCGCTGGGATTTACGTTGAACACGCTTTCGCTATTTGGATTGGTTCTGGCGATCGGGATCGTGGTGGACGACGCGATCGTGGTGGTGGAAAACGTCGAACGCAACCTGGAGCTGGGTTTGCAGCCGCGGGAAGCGACGCAGCGGGCGATGGCGGAGGTGAGCGGGCCGATTATCGCGATTGCGCTGGTGCTGTGCGCGGTGTTCGTGCCGACGGCGTTCATCGTCGGGCTTTCCGGACAATTTTACAAACAGTTCGCGTTGACGATTGCGATTTCGACCGTGATTTCGGCGTTCAACTCGCTGAGCTTGAGCCCGGCGTTGGCGGCGCTGCTGTTGCAATCGCGCGATGAGAAGAAGGACAAATTTTCGCGCGGGCTGGACTTTGCGTTTGGATGGTTCTTCCGCGCGTTCAATCGGTTTTTTGCGTGGGCTTCCGGGAAGTACGGGACGTTCGTGGGACACGCGATCCGCTCGACGGGGATCGCGCTGGTGATTTATGCGGGATTGATCGCGTTGACGGGCCTTGGGTTCAGCAAGGTGCCGAGCGGGTTCGTGCCAACGCAGGACAAGCAGTACCTGGTGGCGTTCGCGCAGCTGCCGAACGGCGCGACGCTGGATCGCACGGAAGCGGTCATGCGCGAACTTTCGGATATCGCGCTGGCCCATCCGGGTGTGCAGGACGCGATTGAGTTTCCCGGACTTTCGATCAATGGATTTACGAACAGCCCGAATTCGGGGATTGTGTTCGTGGGATTGAAGCCGTTTGAGAAGCGAACGAGCAAGGATCTTTCCGGCCTTGCGATCACCAAGCAGTTGAACGAGAAATTTTCGGGGATCCAGGAAGCGTTCGTGGCGATTTTTCCGCCGCCGCCTGTGCAAGGACTGGGAACGGTGGGCGGATTCAAGTTGTACGTGGAAGACCGCGCCGGGCTTGGGTTGGAACCTCTTTACAAAGAGACGACGGCGGCAATCGGCAATGGCTATCAGACGCCGGCGCTTACCGGATTGTTTTCGAGTTTTGACGTAAACGTGCCGCAGATTGACGCGCACGTTGACCGCGAGAAAGCGAAAACATTCGGAATAAGTTTGGATGACGTGTTCGAGACGATGCAGGTGTATCTTGGCGCGCTGTATGTGAACGACTTTAACCGGTTTGGGCGAACGTACCAGGTGAACGCGCAGGCGGAGTCAAGCTACCGTTTGCAGCCGGAAGACATCGCAAAGCTGAGAACGCGAAACGCTGCGGGGGAAATGATTCCGCTGGGATCGGTGGTGACAGTGCGATCGACGTACGGGCCGGATCGCGTGATGCACTACAACGGATTTCCGGCGGCGGAAATCAACGGCGCGGCGGGGCCGGGATACAGTTCAGGCCAATCCGAAACGGCGATTGCCAACATTTTGAAGCAGAACCTGCCGAATGGGATGAGGTTCGAATGGACGGAGTTGACGTACCAGCGAATCCTGGCAGGGAACACGATGGTTTACATTTTCCCACTGTCGGTGCTGCTGGTGTACCTGGTGCTGGCGGCGCAATACGAAAGCTGGTCACTGCCGCTGGTGGTGATTTTGATTGTGCCGATGACGCTGCTGTCGGCGATCGCGGGTGTGTGGCTGCTGAAGGGCGACAATAATGTTTTTACGCAGATCAGCTTGATCGTGCTGGTGGGGCTGGCGTGCAAGAACGCGATTCTAATCGTTGAGTTTGCGCGAGAAAAGCAGCACGAGGGAATGAACCGGTTTGAGGCGGTGATGGAGGCGTGCCGGCTGCGGTTGCGGCCGATTCTGATGACGTCGCTGGCGTTCACGATGGGCGTGGTGCCGCTGGTGTTGTCGTCGGGAGCTGGTTCGGAAATGCGGCAAGCGATTGGCATAGCGGTGTTCTTTGGAATGCTTGGGGTCACATTCTTCGGGCTGCTGCTGACGCCGGTGTTCTATGTGGTTGTGCGGCGGTTGGTGGAGGGCAAGGAAGTGAAGACGATTACACAACCGGGAAACCTTGGCGAGCCGGGAAAGGCCGAGGCGTAATCATGCGGAGACTTTCCATGGCGATGCTCGCAATCGGCGCAATCCTATCGGGTTGTTCGGTCGGGCCGCACTATAAGGCGCCGAATCCGGCGGAAGTGAAACTTCACCAGGCGCAACCATCGGAAATTACGCAGGAGAAATTCGATGGGAAGTGGTGGGGACAATTCGATGATCCCGTCTTGAACACGCTGGTGGATTCCGCGCTGCATTCGAATTGGGACATTGAAGTGGCACGAGCGAGGCTGGCTCAATCGAGGGCCACTTACGACGAAAGGAAGCTGGACAAGTATCCGACCATTTCGAGTTCGGCGAGCTATCAACAGGAGCGGGAAGTGATTCCGGGCTTTACGAATACGCCTGTCAACATCAAGACGTACCAGGCGGGATTCGACGCGTACTGGGAACTGGATGTTTTTGGACGCGTGCGCCACCAGGTGAAAGCGGCGGCGGCACAGGATCAGGCGTTCCGCGCGAATCTTCGCGACGTCCAGGTGAGCGTGGCAGCGGAACTGGCGAGGAACTATTTCTTGCTGCGCGGGGCGCAGTGGCGGCTGGCCGTGGCGCAGCGGAGTCTGGTGAACCAGCAGGACACTTTGAAGTGGACGGAAGTGCGGCGCGACGCGGGCGTCGGCGAAGAGCAGGACGTGGCCAGCGCGGCGGCGCGCGTGGCGCAGACGGCCGCCACGATTCCAGATATCAACGCGGCCATTTTAGTGTTTCAGAACCGGATCTCCGTGCTGACCGGAGTGCGTCCCGGAGAACTTTCCGCTGATCTCTCGGTGCGCGAGTACACGCCGATCACGAAGGTATTGCCGATCGGCGATCCCAATGAATTGCTGCGGCGGCGGCCGGATGTGCAAGCGGCGGAGCGGCGGCTGGCGCAGGCGACGGAGTTGCAGGGATCGGCGGTGGCCGACCTTTTCCCGCATGTGTCGTTCGGGGGATTCCTGGGATTCATCGCGGGACGCGGGGACTTATTCTTCCAGTCGGATTCGGAGGCGTGGAGCATTGCGCCGTCGATTTCGTGGCCGGCGCTGGATTACTGGCGATTCAAGGCTCGGGTGAGGCAGTCGTCGGCGGTGACGCAGGAAAATTACGCGGAGTATGAGCAGACGGTGCTGCGGGCCCTCGAAGAGACCGAGAACGCGCTGATCAGTTATCACGCGAATCAGGAAAAGCTGATCAAGTTGAACGACCAGGCGCGTGAGAGCAGGCGGGCCGCGGATATCGCGCGAGACCGATACCGCGAGGGCGTAATTGATTTTCTGCAGTTGCTGGATGCGGAGCGTGTGCAATTGCAGGCGGAAGACAACCTGGCACAGGTGGAAGGCGACGTGTTTGTTTCCGTGGTGACCTTGTATAAAGCGCTGGGCGGTCTGCCTGAGGATAGCCAGTTGCCGGGGAGCCGGAATCCGGTGGTGGCGACGAGGGCAGCGGCGAAGGCAGGGAATAAGTAAGCGGGGAGCGAATTATCCTGGAACGCCAATCGCCTGATTGGCAAAGAGGAAGAGCGCCATTCGGGAGAATTGCGCTCCCGGGCTGCCGTCGGCTGAATTAAAGACACTCTTCGATCCAAGAACACCACACATACTCTCAAATCGAAGTCGCCCGCCTCAGAAGGCGGCCGCTACAAATGCAGACCACCCTAAGAGGCCTGCTTGAAAGCCAGCGCTACATTTAAGAATGCGGAGCTTGGGAAAATGTGGGCGGCGGTTCGCTAGCGGCGCCACTGTTGAGGTGCGTCTATGTAGGAGGGGTCGAGGGCGGAGATGGAGGGGCAGCCGAGGAGGCGGAGAGTTCGGTCGACGTCAGCGCGGAGGATTTCGAGGGCGCGGAGGACGCCGGGATAGCCAGCGGCGGCCATGCCGTAGGCGTAGGCGCGGCCTATGAGAACGGCGCGGGCGCCAAGGCAGATGGCTTTGACGATGTCGGCGCCACGGCGGATGCCGCCATCCATCAGGACTTCGGTGCGGCCGTTTACGGCGGCGACGATTTCGGGAAGCGCGCGGATTGTGGGATAGACGGTATCGAGTTGACGGCCACCGTGATTTGAGACGACAACGGCGGCGACGCCTTCGTCAACGGCGCGGCGAGCGTCGTCTCCCGTGAGCAAGCCTTTCACGACGATCGGGCCGGGCCAGACTTTTCGAATCCACTTCAAGTCGTTCCAGCTGACGGCGGCGTCGGCGAGGGCGGCGGCTACGTCCACCAACCGCATGGGGCCTTCACCGGGGATTGTGATGTTTTCGAGTTTGGGGACTCCGCCATCGGCGAGAAACGCAGCCAGCCAGCGCGGATGGGAAAGAAAGGGAAGGAAAAAAGGCAGCTTGGCGAAGCGCGAGTTGCCCAGAAGCTGCTTCATGCCGTTGCGCGGATCGCGTTCGCGCATTCCGGCCACGGGCGTGTCCACGGTTATGACGAGGGCGGAGAAGCCGGCGCGGCGGGCGCGGTCGATGCCGGCTTCGGCGGCGGCGCGGCCACCCAAAAGATAGAGCTGATACCAGGCGGGGCCCTTGGTGGCGGCTTTTACATTTTCCAGTTTGTGGCCGGAAATCGTGGAGAGGATGTAACCGGTGCCGGCTTCACCGGCGGCTTTTGCAGCGGCAACTTCACCGCCAGGATGCATCAGGCGGCTGTAGCCTACTGGCGCTAGAAGGCCGGGAAACGCGAGATCGTGGCCGAGGACGCGGACGCTGAGATCGCAGTTGTCGAAGGCAACGGCGTTGCGGGGGCGGAAGAGGATTTCGTTGAAGGCGCGGGAATTTTCGCGGAGCGTGGATTCGTCGTCGGCGCCTCCATCGAGGTAATCGAAGACGGGGCGAGGGAGGCGGCGCTGGGCGAGGCGGCGAAGATCCTCGATGTTGACGACGCGGGGAGGGCCGAGAGCGGAGGATGCGGGTGCCATGGGAAATACTTTATGAAGAAAGTGGTTGGGGAAGCAATGCGGAAGTGCGGAAGAATTTTCAAAGGGAGCGAGCTAGTGAAAGAAGGAAGGAAAGAGTTCACACAGAGAGCACCGAGGCGGAGCGCAGAGTTCACAGAGAGAAGATGGGAAGAGTAGAGGCGGCGCGTATCTACTGGGGAGGAGACGGCGCCGCCTAGTGAAACGGATGCGGATCCTGGTCGGGGGATTCCGCTCCCTGGTTACAGAACCAAAAACTAGCCGCGAACTGTAAGGACTGGGCAAGTGGCCTTGGTCACGACGTTGTAAGCGATCGTCAGAGGAGCGTGACCGGCGAGGCTCTTGCGGGCCTTGGCGCCCATGACAATCAGGTCAGCCTTGGATTCACGGGCTGCGATCAGGATTTCCTCGACTGGCGCTCCGAACGTGGCACGAAAATCAGGCTTGCACCAATTCTCGGTACCCGCGGGCATCAGCTGCTTCATCCGAACCACATTGAGTTCGCGTTGACGGGCGACGCCCTCTTCGGTGTAAGCAGCGGCACTCTCTATGACATGCAGCAAGGTGAGTGTGGCGTTGTGCTCCTGAGCGAGCGAGAAGGCGTAAGCAGCGGCTTTTTCCGCGCCGGGGCCAAAGTCCGTGGCGAACAGGATGTGATTCAGTTCCACTTCTTTTAGGTTTGGGCTCATGACGGCGGGGCCGACGGTCAAGACGGCACAATCGGTCTTGCGGAAGATTTCTTCGGCGACCGATCCGATAAGAAGTTTCTGGATCTTGCCACGGCCATGAGTTCCGACGACCAACAAGTCGATCTCATTCCGGGCGACCAACAATTCCAGGTTCGGCCAGACGTTTCCTTCTTCCAGCAATACTTCGTGGGGAACTCCGCGAAGCTTTCCGGAAATGAGAATGTTCGTGATCCCTTCTTCCGCGGACTGGCGAACTTTTTCATAGGTGGCCTGGGCAAGCTGGGGCTCGGCGAACTGGAACGGATCCGGGGTGATGACATGGGCGAGATAGATGCGGGCGTCGTAACGACGCGCCAGAGCGATGGCATAATCTAGGGCACGATCGGATATCTCGGAGAAATCCGTCGTGACCATGATCTTGCTGATGGACACGCGATTTATATGGTCCGTGTTGGTCTTTTCTTTTGAAACCATTACTTGCGGCATAGCAACCTCCTAGAAGAACAAATCTTTCGGTACTGAGCGTTGAATCCCTCAAATCATTGATTTTTAGCTACATCTGGAAAGAGCAAGAGAGGCTCCACGCCAAGCTTTTCTTAGGGTTCTGAGAACACGGGGCTTATGGTCAGGAGGGGGAAATGTTTGTGGAAAATGAGCCAAGTGCCCCAGAAATCTGCGCCGAATGACCAGTAGTTGAGTGGAAAGAACAACTTCGGAAATGCGAGAGGAGTTCCCGAGGAATCAAAATTTTCGGATTAACACAAGGACAGCGGCCAGCCGAGTTATAAGCCCTTCTTAGGGTGTTCGCAGGCTCATTCGCACTGCGTCGTTATCATCGGTGCTGGCCGCTGCCAAACTCTTACGGCTAGAAGATTTTTTTGTGGGCGCCCCTTTCTCGGCGCATCCTTTCGAGCCTTCACCGCGAGCCCGAACGCCGAAAAAGGAACGCCCACTGCACCGCTTTTTGACAATCGCTCCATTGCCTAAATGCTGTGCATGGATAAGAGAAGCAGGTGGAGTTCCCATTGGGGGTAAATTCCTTGGTCGAATAACTCACTCATAATAAGCAACTTGTGGGAAGTTGGCGAGGGATCGCAAAAGCGGGAGATTGAAAGGTTGCGGGTTTTCACACCGCCCCGAGTTTTCTCACCCAGGGCCAATGTGATGCAATGTCACGGATTCGCAGGTGCGGCGGGTTCTTCTTCTTCGGGGTGACCGAGTCCGAATTTTTTCATCTTGTAGCGTAGAGCATCGCGGCTGATGCTGAGAAGTTTCGCGGCCTTGATCTGGTTGCCGTGAGACTGCTGCAGAGCTAGTGCGACCAGAGCGTGCTCGACATCTTCGAGCGAAGTGCCGCCCTCGGGAATGGAAAGCGGCGGCAGGCGGCGCTTCCCGGGAGCGGGCTGCGACTCAACTGGAGCTCCCGCCGATTTGTCGGCCAGGACCGGACCGCTGCGACCGCTGGCGACAGAAAAAGGCAAATCATCGGGCTTCAGGAGGTTGCCTTCTTCGAGGATCATCGCCCGCTCGAGGGCGTTTTTCAGTTCGCGGACGTTTCCCGGCCAATCGTAGTTCAAAAGCAGGCGGCGGGTCTCCTCGGAAATCCCCTGAACGGATTTGCGGAATTTCCGATTGTAGTGGGCGAGAAAAAAATCGATAAGGGGAGGGATGTCTTCTTTACGCTCGCGGAGAGTGGGAAGAAAGATGGAAATGATGGCGAGACGGTAGTACAAATCCTGGCGGAAGCGGCCTTCCCGGACTTCGCGGTCGAGGTCGCGATTGGAAGCCGCGATGACGCGGACTTCAACCTGAATATCTCGGACGCCGCCGACGCGGCGGATGACCTGATCCTCGAGGACGCGGAGGAGTTTTGCCTGGAGCAGGGGAGAGAGTTCGCCGATCTCATCGAGAAAAAGCGTCCCGCCGTCGGCGACTTCGAAAAGACCCTTCTTCATGGCTTTGGCGTCTGTGAAGGCGCCCTTTTCGTGGCCGAAAAGTTCGGCTTCCATCAGGGTTTCGGGAATGGCGGAACAGTTGATGGCAACAAACGGGCGTTGGGTGCGGTGGCTGCGGTAATGGATGGCCTTGGCGACAAGGTCCTTGCCGGTGCCGCTTTCGCCCTGAATGAGAATCGTAGCGGCTTCGCTGGCGGCGACTTTGTAGACGAACTTCATCAGCTCGGTGATTTTTCGGGAAACGCCGACGACGTCGTGGTAGCCGGCACGGCGGCGTACTTCATCTCGCAGGGTTTCGACTTCGGTGCGAAGTTCGCCGGCGTCGAGGGCATTCTGCAGGGTGACGCTGAGCTCATCGAAGTTGATGGGTTTACTGACGAAATCGTAGGCACCGAGGCGGAGAGCGGCTTTCACGTCGTCGAGCTGGGGATCGGCAGTCATCATGATGACGCTGCGAGTTTCACCAGCTTGCTTGAGTTTTTCGAGCACTCCGATGCCGTTGAGGTCGGGCAGGTGAACGTCGAGCAGGATGGCGTCAACGGGATCAGTCTGAAGCATACGCAAGGCTTCTTCACCGGAGGAGGCTTCGAGAGAGAAATAACCGAACTCGGTGCATTTCTGGGTGAGAGTCCAGCGGACGAGCTTATCGTCATCCACTATTAGAATTCTCTTTTGGGGCATAGGTTCACTTTATCATCCTGCGGAAGGGCCTGCACTGCTGGGGAGACTTGATTTCGGACGTTCGATGGGCAGATGGATGCGGAACTGGGTGCCTTGGCCGAGGGTGCTGCTGGCTTCGATATTGCCGCCGTGGGACTGGACGATTCCGCTGGCGAGGGAAAGACCCAGGCCGGTGCCTTCCTTGCGAGTGGTAAAGAAAGGGCGAAAGATTTTCGGGAGGGAATCGGGAGAGATGCCTTTGCCGTTGTCTTTGACGCGGATGAGGGCGTGGGAGCCTTCACGAGTAATTGCGATATCCACGGCGCCCTCTCCGGGAATCGCCTGGATTCCATTGAGCGCGAGATTCAGGACGACTTGCTGAATGAGCGCGGGATCGTGGGTTACCGGTGGAAGGGAAGGATTCGGCGTAAAAAGGATTTGCACGGGACGCGTGCGGGCCTGTTGACGGGCAAGCAAGACGGCTTGCTCGATGGTGACGTTGAGGTCGGCCGGATGAAAAGTCGGAGGCCTTGGACGCGCGTAGGAGAGAAGGTCGTTCAGGATGTTCTGAATATGGAAAATTTCGTTCCGGACGTCGCCGAGGACCGCGCGGCTGGCGCTATCGACAGGGAGTTCTTTCCCCATCACTTCCACAACGCCGGCGATGCCCGCGAGAGGATTACGAATTTCGTGGGCCAGTCCGGCCGCAAGTTCGCCGAGGGTGGCGAGATGCTCGGCGCGGCCCATTTCACGGCGGTGAAATTCCTCGATTTCGCCGCGATTGCGTTCGAGTTGTTCGATCATTTCATTGAACTGGCGACCGAGTTGGCCGATGTCGTCGCGGCGCTGCGCGAACGACACTCGCGCGGATAAATCACCGCTCCGGACCCGGGCGATCGTGTCCATGAGGTCTTCGAGGGGGCGTTCGACAAGAACGAGCAAGACGGAGAGCAGAACGAAGCAGAGGAGAATGGCGAAGCAGACGGACGCGATGAGGATAAATTGCGATTCTTGAATCCCGAGGGTTTCCAGGACCGAGGCGATTGCGATGACGCTGAGCAGCAGCACCGCGATAATCGGAATAAAAACCTTCCATTGCCAGCGAATTCCGGTGGCCCAACGCACAATCGGGGGAAGATGCATGGGAGTATCACATCAAAGACGCAAGCGGGGCGCAAGTGAGGGCGTCACATCCGTTTGTCGGGAGGAACGTATGGATGGTGGTGGAGGGAATGACGGCTCGTAGGCCGAGAAGGGAAGGATTCACAGATGCATTCGCGGCCACCTGAAGGTGGCCGCTACCCGGGGAATACAGTTTACGAAGGATTGTGGTCACGGGGTTTGGTTTTCTTCTACAATCGTGGCGGATGGCGGAGAAGTTGAGTCGCTTGGACGGGTGATTCGGAGTTTTGCGGAGGACGCTGTGGCTGCTGCTGATTTATTTGATCTGGTGGTGCTGGGTTGTGGGCCGGCGGGCGAGAAGGCCGGGGCGCAGGCCGCTTATTTTGGTAAGCGAGTGGCGGTAGTGGAACGCGCGTCTGCTGTGGGAGGGAGTTGCATCAATACCGGCACTGTGCCGAGCAAGACCTTGCGGGAGTCGGCGCTTTATTTTTCGGGGTTGAAGCAGCGCGGTTTGTATGGAATCGATTATTCGTTGAAGGAGAACCTGACAGTGCAGGATTTCATGCACCACGAGCGCGCGGTGGTGGAGATGGAGCGTTCGCGAATCCTGAAGAACCTGGAGTTGCACAAAATCGAACTGGTGCGTGGACAGGCGGCGTTTGAAGACGAGCACACGGTGGTGGTCAGCAGTTCAAAAGGAACGCGGCACGTGCGCGGGGAAGTGATTCTGATTTCCACGGGATCGAAGCCACACCGGCCGGCGGAAATTGCGTTTGATGACGTTCATACGTTTGACTCGGATACGTTTTTGCAGATGGATCGGATACCGAAGAGCCTGGCGGTGATTGGCGGTGGAGTGATCGGGTGTGAGTACGCGTCGATATTCATGGCACTGGGAGTGGATGTGACTCTGGTGGATGGTCGCGACAAATTGTTGCCGTTTCTGGACACGGAGATTTCAGAGCGGTTGCGCGACCGGTTTGCTTCGTTGGGGATGCATCTGTGGTTCAACGAGCGGCCGGTGAAGGCGGAGAATACGGCGACCGGTTCGCGGTTGACGATGAAGAGCGGGAAGGTACTGGAGACAGATGCGGCGCTGTTTGCGGCGGGGCGGCGAGCGGCGGTGGACGGACTGGCGCTGGAGAAGGCGGGGCTGGCACTGAACGACAAAGGATATATCGGGGTGGATGAGAATTTCCGGACGCCGGTGACGCACATTTATGCGGCCGGGGACGTAATTGGATTTCCGGCGCTGGCGTCCACTTCGATGGAGCAGGGGCGCGTGGCAGTGTGCCATGCGTTTGGATTGAAGTACAAGCAGCGGGTGGCATCGCTCTTGCCGATGGGGGTATACACGATTCCGGAAATTTCAGCGGCGGGCGAAACGGAAGAAAGCTGCAAGGAAAAGAAAATCGACTATTGCGTGGGGCGGGCGCGCTATGAAAACAACGCTCGCGGACACATTATGGGTGACACAGCGGGAATGTTGAAGCTGATTTTCGCGCGGGCGGACCGGAAACTTCTGGGCATGAGCATAATTGGAGAATCGGCGACGGAGCTGATTCACGTTGGAATGATGGTGCTGGACAGAGGATTGACGATTGATGAGTTCATCGAATTGGTGTTCAACTATCCGACGCTGTCCGAGATGTATAAATACGCGGCTTACGACGGACTGGGAAATCTTTCGGGGCACAAGCTACGCGAGGGCTAGGGCGTGTGCCGCCGCGCCGGCGCTGGACATCCAATAAAGAGGAGAGAATTCATGCCACTTGTACGGATTGAATTGCGCGCGGGATCTTCCGAGGAGTATCGGAGGGCTCTGGGCGATGGTGTGCACCGGGCGATGGTGGAGGCGTTGGGAGTTCCGGCGGATGACCGGTTTCAGGTGATCACGGAGCATCCGGCGGTGGGACTTAATTATGATCCGCAGTATCTGGGGATACGGCGGTCGGATAGCGTGGTGTTCGTGCAGATCACGCTTAGCGCGGGCCGCAAGCCGATGCAGAAGCGGAAATTTTATAAGCGGGTGACGGAGTTGCTGGCGGAATCTCCGGGCGTGAAACCAGCGGACGTGGTGATCAATCTGGTGGAAGTGGCTTGGGAAAACTGGTCGTTCGGGAACGGCGAAGCGCCGTATATGGACGCCTAATTTTTCTGTGGCCCCGCGCCGCGCTGTTGTAAATTCAGGGCATGCGCGTTTCCGTCCTTATCCTTCCTGCTCTTGTTCTTTCCATTTCAGGGATTGTGCTCGGCTTTGCAAGGATTGAGCCGCAGACTTCCCATCCTGCCGCAGTGCATAGCTACGTGGGCTTCGATCGTAATGAGTATCCTGGCGACGAATCGCTGCCCCTACTTCGGAAATCCTATTCCTTCGTGAGTTACTGGCTGAGCCCGCCGCCAGGCGCAAAGAGCAATTCCTGGATCGGAAAGCGTGGAGTGATGCAATCGCAAGGATTTGGGTTTCTGCTTTTATACCAAGGGCGAACTTCCAGTCAGCTTCCCTATAAAAAGGATTCGATTGAGGCCGGTCTTGCCGATGCGCGGGCAGCCGCGGCCGCGGCACGCCGGGATGGTTTTCCCGAAGGCTCGGTGATTTTTCTGGATGTGGAAGAGGGCGGCCGATTTTTCGAGGGCTACCTGGCCTACCTGCAATCCTGGGCGGAGTCTCTGAGAAAAGAGAAATTTCATCCCGGAATTTATTGTTCGGGGATTGTGGTGGATGAAGGAGAAGGCTCGACGATTATTTCCTCGGACGATATTCGCGCGCACATTGGAGTGCCGGAAGTTGTGTACTGGATTTACAACGATGCCTGTCCCCCTTCGCCGGGGTGCAGCATTCCGCAGAACCCACCGGCTCCTTCGGCGAGCGGCGTAGCTTACGCGAGTGTGTGGCAGTATGTGCGGTCTCCGCGGGAGAAGAAAGTTGCGCGGCATTGCCGTGGCTATGCTGAGGATGGGAAGTGTTACGCGCCCGGAGATGCGGGGCACAGATGGTTTTTGGATGAGAATGTGGCGACGACGCCGGACCCTTCTGCCCCTCGGTGAAATCCTCGCTCGTTTTTTCACAAACGGCAATCCTGACATTCTCCAAAAACCCAACTGCGAAATGTCATCCTCAGAAGCGCGTCGTTTGCGCTCCGAAGGATCTCAATCTTTGGATTATGCAGGGTCTCAAGGTTGAGGTCCTTCGTGCATCTCCGGCAGACAGCACCGGAATCCAAAAAGCGGACCTTGTCAGATGCGCTAAGAATGACCAGCTCGGGGGGCACGATTTCACACAATAAGAACGGTGATTAGAACGTCGGGTTGCGGGGGAATTTGAAGTAGGGGAGGCGGACGCCGTTGATGAATATTTGGTCGGCGCGGATGCCGGTGGGAGCCTCGAAGCCGACGGCGCCACCGGCGGTGACGAAGTCGTCCTGATCCACGCCATCGCCGCTGATGCCGAGGCCGCCGGCGAGGACGCCGTTTTTATAGAGGCCGACGGCGCCGGGGAAGAAAACTACGCCGCTCTTGCTGCTGTTGGCCGCGCCGGTTTGATTGCCTTGCGTGCAGGGCTTTTGCACATCCTGCAAAAATAAATTGTAAAAAGGGCCGTCACCGGAGCCGTTGATGCCCGGAGGGAACAGAGGTTGCGAGCCAAAGCTGATGGTGCGGCTGGTGACAGCGGTGCCCATGGGGACGCCGGGAAGATCGGCGGTGGTGCGATTGGGACCGTTGAAGTAGACCATGTTGCGGGCTTTGCTGGCGGCCACATCAATACTGAAAATCGTGGAGTCTGGCATGCGGCGTAGACCGATGAGAGTGCCATCGAGGTCGGCCACGGCGATCACCATGCTTGTGGCAGAGCTGGTCGGCAGGCGGATGGCGGCGCGCGTTTTTTCCGCTGTGGCCTGGGCGTTGTCCAAAACCTGCTGGACGTCAGAAACGGTCAGCATGCTTCCCGCCGTGGGTTGAATCAGATCATTGATGGGAGGCTGCCCGTTGCTGCAAGCCGCGGGAAGGTCCGGGCAAATTCTGAAATAGCTGCCGTTTGCCGTCCCAGGGTTAGCTCCGGCAGGGAGGGACGTGTTGCTGACGAGGGGCAACGCGATTCCGCCGATGAAGACCGCGCCCGGGTCGGGGAGAGGATTGGGAATGAAACTGAAGCCGGTGGTTTTTGCGCCGCTGACGGCGGCAAATTCCGCCGCGTCAGCAGGAACTCCGGCGACTCCAATCCCGCCGACGACCAGACTTCCACGAAAGATTGGAACTCCGCCGGGATTGACCGCGTTCGGATCACTGTCGTCGAGTTGCGACTTTCCGGTGAGGATACCCGGGCCGGTTCCCGCGCCTCCGGAGAGAGAATTGGATGGGCTGATCTCTTGCCCGGGAATAAAATTTGTGGAGAGAGTGCAGCCGCGGTTGGTGTTTTCAATGCCATAGAGGTCGGCGGTCGGGGCGTTGTCGACTCCCGGAGGAAAATGGATGCCGCTGATGAAGCGAACGGTGCGGGAAGAAAGAGGCGCCTGGTCATTGCTGAAATAGGCAGCGGTACGGGCAAGAGCGACGGCGAGGTCGTCGACGTCGACGGGCGTGCCAAAATTTCCAATGTCTTTGGTGGTGCCGGGGACGACGCCTGGCTTGTTATAGACAGCGAGAACGTCGCCGCGACGATCGACGACGGCGATAGCCATGGTGCCGCCGTCGACGGCGAGAGCAGCATTCTGAACGATGGACATTACTTCAAGTTTGGTGAGGGGGACGTCCACCGGAGGAGGCGGATTCTGTTTGACCGGAGCGGGAGAGCCGCCGCAGCCGAGAAGCAGGATGGCGAGCGCTCCGCCCAGCACCAGAGCGACGAGAATGCCCAGGGCCATGGTTTTGCGGCGCTGGATGTAGGCGCGACTGGATTCCACTGGTTTTTGAGCAATATGTTCCATCGGGAGAGCGTTGGAATACATGTTACACGCCGGCAAAAGGAAATCACGTGGATTGTACCTCTGTTGCCACGAAGTGGTGACTCCAAAATGCGTTGAGAGGATGTTGCTGGATATTCACTGGGCTTTCGGAAAAAGGTTGCCGGAAGAGCGCATTTTTGATTAGTTAGCGGAGACTGTTACCGGTCCATTGGCCGGATCCTGCGAAAACATGATTGCCGAATTATCGCGCATGCCGGGATTCTTGAGATTGATACGCGTTACCGTGTGCCTGCTGACCGGATTTTTGGCCGGCATCGATGCGCTGGCGCAGCAACCGGCCGCCGCGGCGTCGGGTGGCTCGCCACAGGAAGTACACGAAGCAGGGCCGCCGCGGCGAATCCCCCGGCAACAAGCGCTGACGACGGCGGCGCTCGACGGAACGGTGAGGGAACAAGTTTCAGAAGGAGTGATGCGGCCCGTGGGTGGTGCGCAAATTCAGATCCGGAATCTGCAGACGGGACAAGTGAGCACAACCCTGGCGAGCGGCGAGGGAGTGTTTCGGTTGTTGCTTTTGCCGCCGGGTGGATACGAATTACGCGCGGAGGCGGGGGGCCACGAGGCGCTGACGATCGCGTCGCTTTCGCTGAACGCGAATGAGGTGGTTACGCTGGATATTCGACTGGTGGCCAACAGCGCGGCGGAAGCGCGTTCACGATTGCCGCGGCAACCGGAATTGGGGCCACCGCTTCCCGCGGATGCAGAGGGGATGGCGGGATCGTATCGGGAGTTTCGCCACCGGCTGGATTCGGATCCGAATTACATCCTGGAACTTTCGCCGGATGTTTTGCCGCCGATCTCGGATGTTTTTAACGTGGTGCCGAACCGCTGGGCGTTAGAACAACCGGATTACCGGCGGTACAGGCCGTCGGGCGAATATATTTATACCAAGCCGCACTGGTACGACCCATTCAATCGCAATCGTTACAAGGGAGACGAACCGATCTGGCCGGCGGTGCTGGGGCAACAGGTGTTTTTGAACGTTACGGCATCGGAAACGACGTTCATTGACGGCCGGAAGGTGCCTTCACCGAGTAATGTGAGCGCGGCGCAGGCGGGAAGCAGCGAATTTTTTGGGCGCGGCGAACAATTTTTTCTGGACCAGACGTTTCGCTTCACGTTTGACTTGTTTCACGGCGATGCCTCGTTCAAGCCGGTGGATTGGCGATTCCGGGTGACGCCGGAAGTGAGTTTGAACTACCTGGACGTGAAGGAATTGGGAATTGTGGGGCCGGACGTGCGCGCGGGGACGACGCGGCTGGATTCGCACGTGGGATTCCAGGAAGCGTTTCTGGAGTACAAGCTGCGCGACCTGAGCCCGAACTACGATTTTATTTCGGTGCGCGCGGGGATCCAGGAATTCAACGCGGATTTTCGCGGGTTTCTGTTTGTGGACGAGCAACCTGCGCTGCGGGTCTTCGGGGATTTGAAGAGCGACCGCCTGGAGTATAACGCGGCATATTTTAATTTTCTGGAGAAGAATACCAACAGCGGATTGAATACGTTCAGCCGGCGAAATCAGCAGGTGATGCTGGGGAACATTTATATCCAGGATTTTTTCTTTCCGGGATACACAGCGGAATTTCTGGGTGCGTACAACAAGGACGACGGCGGGCTGCATTACGACGACAACGGATTCCTGGTGCGGCCGGCGCCCATCGGCAGCGTGATCAATCAGGGTGTGGGCGCGATTCCGCACAGCATTCAGGTGGGATATTTCGGGTGGCTGGGCAGCGGACACATCAAGCGCTTAAATATTACCCACGCGTTTTACGAGGCGGCGGGAAAGGACAGCTTCAACCCGATTTCCGGGAAACCGGTGACGGTGAACGCGCAGATGGCGGCAGTGGAGCTTTCGCTGGACCGGGACTGGATTCGTTACCGGATTTCGACTTTTTATGCGTCAGGCGACCACGACCCGCGCAACGGGCGGGCGAATGGGTTTGACGCCATCGTGGATTTGCCGAGTTTTGCGGGCGGATTGTTCAGCTTCTGGAACAGAGAAGGGATCCGGTTGTTGGGATCCGGGGTTTCGCTGACGACGGATGGCAGCCTGTTGCCCAACATGCGTTCGAACAAAAATGAGGGACAGGCGAATTTTGTGAACCCGGGAATTTTTCTTGTGAACGCGGGAACAGACATTGATATCACGCCAAAGCTGAAAGGATTCGTGAATTTCAATTATTTGCGGTTCATGCGGACGGAGCCGCTGGAAATTGTGCTGTTTCAATCGCCGATTCGGCACAATATCGGGGAAGACTTCGGCGTGGGAGTGACGTACCGGCCGCCGCTTTCGGAAAACATTATTCTGACAGGCGGGGCCTCGATGCTGCAGCCGGGACAGGGTTTCCGCGATATTTATACGGGGAGAACGCTGTTTTCGGTGTTTGGATCGGCGAAGTTGACGTTCTGAGGTCGTTGAGGATGGCTGTGTTTTTCAATCGTGCCACGTTGCGGACGCTTGCGAGCGAAAGCGGAAAATCACGCCTGCTGGTTGTCTTTTTTCTGGCGGCGTCGTTTTCGCTGCTGTTTTTTGGCTCGGTGCGGCCGCAGGCGGCTGGTTCCGGACAGGATCCGCAGGGACCTTACCGCGGGCAATCGCAGGAAGAGGCGATGGCCAAGTCCACGGGCTGCATTTCCTGCCATACGGCGACGGACGAACCGACGATGCATCCTTCGAAAGGAGTGCATCTCGGCTGCACGGATTGCCACGGGGGGATTAATTCGGTGGTAGTCGCCGCGGGTGTTGCGACGAATTCGCCTGAATATCAGGCGGCTAAAGAGAAAGCACATGTGCAGCCGCGCGACCCGTTTTTTAGGAATCGGACGACGCTGCCCGAAGGCGCATACACGAAATGGCTGAAGGAGTCGCCGGAGTTTGTGAAGTTCATCAATCCCGGAGACTTGCGAGTGGCGCGGGAAACGTGTGGGACGGCGGGATGCCACCCGAACGAGACGCGGGCGGTTGCGACGAACATGATGACGCACTCGGGATTACTTTGGGGCGCGGCGCTTTACAACAATGGGGGAATTCCGTTCAAGAACGCGCGATTTGGCGAAAGTTATGACCGGGATGGCAAGCCGCAAGCGATAAAGACGAGCCCGCCGCCGACAGCGGAAGAGACTCGCGTGAAGGGCGTCTTGCCGGCGTTGACGCCGCTGTATCGCTGGGAAATTTCGCAGCCGGGAAACGTGTTGCGCGTTTTCGAACGCGGCGGCGAGAAAAAGGCGGAGATCGGGAACCCGAGCGGGGAAGAGAGTCCGGGAAAGCCCGACGACAAACTGAGTGACCGCGGGTTTGGCACGGAACTTCGCACGGACCCGGTTTTTCTGGGATTGCAGAAGACGCGGCTGTTGGATCCGATTCTGTCCTTGCCGGGGACGAACGATCACGCAGGCGACTACCGATCCAGCGGCTGCTCTGCGTGCCATGTAATCTATGCGAACGACCGTGACCCGGCGCACTCGGGTCCGTATGCCCAGTATGGGCACAGTGGTTTCAGCGCTTCGATGGATCCGACGATTCGCAAAGATGAGCCGGGGCATCCGATCAAGCACACATTCACGCGGGCGATTCCGTCGAGCCAATGCATGATCTGCCACATCCATCCGGGGACGAACATGGTGACGACGTATTTCGGGCTGACGTGGTGGGACAACGAAATCGACGGCGACAAAATGTATCCGCCGGAGCAGCGGAACCCCAGCGAGGAACAGCGATACCAGGCCGCGCTGAAGAATCCGGAGGTGGCGGCGGCGCGCGGGTTGTGGGGCGAGGACAAATTCCTGGAGCAGACCGGCAGCCCGGAGTTCAATGCCAAACTGAAGACGACGCAGTTTGCGGATTTTCATGGGCATGGCTGGGTGTTTCGCGGGGTTTACAACCACGATCGAAAAGGGAACTGGTTGGACAAGGACGGGCAACCGATCGCGTTCGACGATCCCCAGCGTTTTCAGAAAGCCGTGCACTTGGCCGACATTCATCTGGAGAAGGGCATGCAATGCGCGGATTGCCATTTCGCGCAGGACAATCACGGCAACGGAAAAATTTACGGAGAGCCGAGGGCGGCGGTGGAGATCGATTGCGTGGATTGCCATGGGACCATCCGGCAGAGAGCTACGTTGACTACCTCAGGCCCCGCGGCACCGGATGCGGCGCGCGTGGGCGAGCCGCGCGGGCGGCGGCTGGATGCGTTGCGGACACCATCTGGAATGCGGCGATTTGAATGGCGCGGGGAGAAGCTGTTCCAGAGATCGATGACGGATCCGAATGTGGAGTGGGAGGTCGTGCAGACAAAGGACACGATCACCCAGGGGAATTCGCACTTCAGCCTGAAATCGCTGCGGGCGAAGCTGATGAACAAGGATGGCGCGGCGTTCTCGCGGACCCCGGCGGATGATTCGCAACTGGCGCACGCGAATTCTTCGATGACGTGTTACGCCTGCCACACGTCGTGGACGCCGACGTGCTTCGGCTGCCACCTGCAGATGACCGCGAATGTGCGGCGGCCAATGCTACACAACGAAGGCCTCATGACGCGGAACTACACGAGCTACAACTTTCAGGTGCTGCGGGACGACGCGTATTTCCTGGGTGTGGACGGAACCGTGACGGGACACCGCGTTGCGCCGGCGCGGTCTTCGTGCGCGGTACTGGTGAGTTCGCAAAATGCGAACCGCGAGTGGCTTTATTACGAACAGCAGACGATTGCGACGTCAGGACTTTCGGGGCAGGCGTTCAGCACGTTCGTGCCACACACGGTGCGGGGAAAAGAGACGAAGCAATGCAGCGATTGCCATGTTTCGGCCGGGAACGACAACAACGCGTGGATGGCGCAAGTGTTGTTGCAGGGCACGAATTTCATGAACTTCATGGGCCGGTATATTTTTGTGGCCACTGGAAAGCACGGATTCGAAGCGATCACCGTTGCGGAACACGATGAGCCGGAAGCAATTTACGGCAGCGATCTGCAGAGGCTGGCCTATCCGGACAATTACAAAAAGTTTGTGGCGGGCAAGCGCGAGCTTGCGCCAGTGGCGGAGCATGAAGGAACGATCTTTGATATTCAGGCGCGCGGGGAATATGCGTACACTGCGAACGGTAAGGGCGGGATGCGGGTGCATGACATCGCGAACGTTGATAACAAAGGTTTTTCGGAGCGTCTGACGACGGCGCCGGTATCTCCGATTGGCCAGCGGTTTTATGTTCCAACGAAGGATGCGGTGGCAGTGGCGACGCCTACCACGCTTGGCGTGGATCCTCTCCGCTCTCAGGTGAAGGAGAACGAAGAGCAGCCGATCCACTTGATGTACGGATTTCTATATGTCGCGGACAAGGAAGAGGGGTTGGTGATTATCGGGACGCCAGATTTGAAGGCGAAGAGTCCCGGGGTGGGCACGCTGCTGGACGGCAATCCCGCAAATAATTTTTTGAAGCGCGCGCTGGCGTTCAATCCCGGAGGCGTTTTGACGGGGGCGCGGAGAATCACGATTGCCGGAACGTTTGCTTACATCCTGACGGACAAGGCGCTGGTGGTGGTGGACCTGGACAATCCGCTGACGCCGAAAGTGACGGCGACGATTGCGGCGCCGGTGTTGAACGATCCGCGGGCGGTGGCTATTCAGTTCCGGTATGCGTTTGTAGCGGATCGGGACGGGTTGAAAGTGCTGGACGTGACGAACCTGGCGCAGCCGAAGGTGATGCCGAATGCGCTGGTGCCCTTCGAAGATGCGCGCAATGTTTATGTTGCGCGAACCTATGCTTACGTTTCCGCCGGCAAGCAGGGGCTGGCGATTGTGGATGTGGAGAAACCGGACGCGCCGAAATTGGACCAGGTGTTTACTGCGAACGGGCAGCTTAACGATGTGAACGATGTCAAGATTGGAATGGTGGCGGCGAGCGCGTTCGCGTTTGTGGCGGACGGAAAAAATGGAATGCGCGTGCTGCAGATACTTTCGCCGTGGGACGACCCGGCGCATTTTTCGGGGTTCGGCCCGCGGCCTACGCCCAAACTGATCGCGACGGCGCACACCAAGGGGCCCGCGATGGCGATTTCGAAGGGAATTGACCGGGACCGGGCCGTGGACGAGTCTGGAAACCAGTTGGCGGTATTTGGGAGGCGCGGGGCGCGTCCGCTAAACCGGGAAGAGACCGAGAGGCTGTACCTGCGGAATGGGCAGGTGTATACGGTTACGGACGAGGCTGGGGAGGGGCCAAAGCCCGCCACCAGCCAGAACAGGAAGGAAGGGGTTGTGGAGCATTTTCGGGCTTGGTTAGGAGGGTGGTACTAAGACCCAAAAATAAAGTTTGCGTTATCGCTTTTTCTTCGCATTCCGGTTGCCCGGCCGAGCCCTCCGCAAGCTCTTCATTCCAAAGCAGTTTTGTTAGTAACTCTTTTTTCTTCAACCGTTTACCACCCTGGCGCATCTTATAATATTGTAACGATTCATTCACCCTTTCCACGCATAGCACCCATCAAAATAATTCGTGGGGCAACACGGCCTGGTACCGGTTAACGTGTATGAGTGGGGACTTTTCGGGCACCCGGCCCGAATCTAAGCCCGCAGATGCGGGCACCATAGGCCTTCCAGGAGAAGGCGCAAAGGTATAGAAAGAAGGAGGACGGACGCAATGATTAAACAATATCTTCTGGCGAGCGATTTCGACCAGACACTGAGTTTCAACGACTCCGGCGTGGCGCTGAGCGAGTTGATCGGATTTCACGGCTTTCACGACAAGGTGAAGGGGTTGGCCGAGATGAACCTGGTGCAACAGGGGGCCGAACTGTCGTATCTGATTCTGCACGACCCGGATTTCCGGCGGGTGCGCAGGGAACACCTGATCCAGACGGGCAAGAAGATACGGCTGAAGCACGACGTCGATTTGTTTGCGCGTTCGCTGGAGAACATTTCGGACGGATACAAAATATCGTTCTACGTGATTTCGGCGGCGCCGGTTGAGATTATTCAGTCGGCGCTGGAAGGGATAGTGCCTCCGGACCACATTTTCGGGACGAGGTTCCGATACAACGAGGCGACGGGCGAAGTTGATTCCATCGTGAGGGCTTCAGCAGGCTGGGGGAAGATCACCGTGCTGGAGGAGTTGCGCGCGAACCTCGGCATCAGCCATGACCATATTATTTACATGGGCGACGGCAGTTCGGATTTGCCGGTGATGATGCACGTGAACCAGTATGACGGGCTGACGATAGCAGTGTCCGAGGCGAAGTTCATTTCACGGATTGCTCGGCGGACTGTGCTGAGCGACAACGCAATGAGCGTGCTGGTGCCAGTGCTGGAAGAGGTGTTGCATTGGGATTCGCCGGAGATCCGGCGATTCTTCGCTACCCGCGGACTGGTGCTGCGCGAGTGGGACAAGATGCGCACGGATATGCTGACGATTGAGGAGAATTCGGCGCCGAATACGACGGCGGCGTTGCAGTGAGAAGGTGGAAAGTGGAACATAAGAATTGGAAATTGGATAGCAGATAACAGTGACCAGATAGCGGGAAGCCAGTCAGCGGGTGCTGGAACGGCACACGCACAAAGCATGTAATGTACGTTATCCCTCACCGTCGGAATTCGCGGGCGAGGGATATTTTTTGCGACAAGCCCCGGAAAATAGATCCCTTTTCCATTTCAAGTGCGAGCGGATGGACGGCTCGGATGGGTTGCGTAGATCCCGGCGATTCTTCAGCGTTTTTGCTATGCTGGGTTTTTAGGGAGGGCCAGATGGCGCGAAGGAATATTTTGATGCTGGTGGGAGATTATGTTGAGGATTATGAGGTGATGGTGCCGTTCCAGGCGCTGATGATGGTCGGGCATTCGGTGCATGCGATTTGTCCGGGGAAGAAGGCGGGCGAAGCAGTGCGCACGGCGATTCACGATTTTGAGGGCGACCAGACGTACTCGGAGAAGCGCGGACACAATTTTGCCCTGAATGCGACGTTCGATACGGTGAAGGCGGAGGACTACGATGCGCTGGTGATTCCCGGCGGGCGCGCGCCGGAATATATCCGGTTGCACTCGAAGGTGCTTGAAATCGTACGGCATTTTGCGAATGCGAAGAAGCCGATCGCTGCACTCTGCCATGGCGCGCAAGTGTTGGCCGCGGCCGGAGTGTTGCAGGGAAAGAAGTGCAGTTGCTACCCCGCGGTGTCGCCGGAGGTGACTCTAGCGGGAGGAACGTTTGCGGATGTGGCGATGACCGAGGCTGTGGTGGATGGCAACCTGGTGAGCGGGCCTGCGTGGCCCGCACACCCGGAGTGGCTGGCGAAATTTCTGGGAGTGCTGGGAACACGCATCGAACCGTAGAGCATTGTGAGAGCGAGCGGGAATCCGCCGAATTTCGAACGCAAAATTTCGATTGGGTTGTACAGCTTATTTAATGCTTTCTACCTCTTCCTAAAATTGATAGCAACGTCCATAATCATTTGTTTTGCTAATCCAGACTGAGGCGAGCCGGACATCATGGCGAATATCAACGTAAAAAAGGGCGTAATCGGAATCCTGACCGGAGGCGGCGACGTGCCGGGATTGAATCCGGCGATTCGCGCGGTCACATTCCGCGCGCTTCGCGAGGGTTACGAAGTGATCGGCATCCGCCGGGGTTGGGCGGGGCTGGTGGATATGGTCCGCGACGAGAAACACGACAATTCAAACAATTTTCAACGGCTGACCGAGGATGTGGTGAACCGCGCGGGGCGCACCGGCGGCACGTTTCTCCACTCTTCGCGGACGAATCCCGCGCGCGTCAGCAAGACCAGCGTGCCGGATCACTTGAAGGGCGAATACAACGCCGAGAAGAACGACTTGACGCCCGAGGTGCTGAAGAATCTGGCGTGGTTGGGGATCGAATACATGATTCCGATCGGCGGCGACGACACGCTCAGCTACGGCGTCCGGCTGTATCAGGAAGGCGTGCGGGTGGTGGCGATTCCGAAGACGATGGACAACGATGTGCCGGGGACGGATTACTGCATCGGATTCAGCACGTGCATCACGCGCACGATTCAGATGACCAATGCGCTGCGCACTTCGGCTGGCTCCCACGAGCGGTTCATGGTGCTGGAAGTTTTCGGGCGGTACGCGGGCTTTACGGCCATGCTGCCGACGATGGCGGGGGCGGCGCATCGCTGTGTGATCCCGGAGCACAAATTTAAGATTGACCAACTGACGGAGTTGCTGGTGAACGACCGCAATCGAAATCCGAGCCGGTACGCGATTGTTCTGGTGTCCGAGGGCGCCATGTTCGAAGGCGGGGAGATGGTCTTCCAGAAAGATTCTGCCGATGCGTTTGGGCACAAGAAATTAGGCGGCATCGGGGAAGTGGTGGCTGAAGAACTGACCGAGCTTTCGCCGAAATACAACAACGGGAAGAAAATCGAGTGCATCAGCCAGAAACTGGGATACCTAGTGCGCTGCGGAGATCCGGACGCGATCGATTCGATCGTGCCAATGGCATATGGCAACCTGGCGCTGGACCTGTTGCTCAATCGCATCCACGGACGGCTGGTTGTGCTGAAAAACGGGCGATACGACAACATGCCGATCGAAACGGTAACCGCAACGAAGAAAGCCATCAGCATCAAGGAGTACTACAGCACCGAGCGATTGCGGCCTGTATTTAAAAGTTTCGAAATGAGGCCGTTGTTCCTGATGACCAGCGAGCTAGCCTGAAGAATCTCTGAGGCAAGCGGCGACACTTGCGCCGTCCGCCTCCTTCCTTCATCCTAGCTCAGCCCACCGCTCGGCTCAGGCCCATCATTAGTTACCCTTGAGAGATCCTATGCCCGACGTCACAGCTTCCCCACCCACAACCAAGAAGAGCCATCAAGCGCTGGTCGTGCGCTCCGGACCGGAGATCGATCAGTTGCTCAGCAATCTGCTCCAGCAGGAAAATCTGGAGATTCAATTTGCCGCCAACAATGCCGAGGCCTTGCAGCTTGCCAAGGAGAGGCCGTTCGACCTGATCCTCACGGGCGAGAGGACACCGGGGAAAGAGGATATCGAACTGCTACGGCGGCTGCGCATGGTGCGGCCGCACACGCGGTTGATTATCCTGACCGAGGAATTTATTCCCGGCGATGTGTTGGCCGCGATTCGCGAGCGCGCATTCAGTTATTTTTCGCGGCCTTTCTCGACGGAACGGCTTGGCGAGATGATTCGAATCGCGCTGACCGAGCCAGTTTGGGACGACGGGATCGAAATCCTCCACGGAAAACCCAACTGGGTTCGGCTATGCGTTCGTTGCGACCTGGCGACCGCCAACCGTCTATTGCAGTTTTACCGGGAAGCTTCGGACCTGCCCGACGCGGAAACGGAAGAGGTCGCTACGGCTTTCCGCGAAATTCTCATGAACGCGATGGAGCACGGCGGGCAGTTTGATCCTTCGCAGCACGTGGAGGTGAGCTACGTGCGGACTCGGCGGATGGTTTTGTGCCGGGTGAAAGATCCGGGCCAGGGATTTTCACTGGAGGAGCTGGAGCACAGTGCGATCGCCAATCCCGAAGAGGATCCGTTCAAGCACATGGAGACGCGCGAAGCCCAGGGCAAACGGCCGGGAGGGTTCGGCATCCTGATGGCCACGAAGCTGGTGGATGATCTGATTTACAACGAGAAAGGCAATGAAGTGCTGCTGGTCAAGTATCTCGACAAGCCTGCCGCGGCGTCTGGTTCTTAAAGTCTGCGAGAAATCTCGTGCGGTGGAACGCTTGACGGCGGTTCAGGCGCGTGCTGACAGGCGAGGTCAAGGACCAGGAATTAGCCGAGAGTGGCCGATGCGAAGAACGCTGGCAAGGAAGCCAGCGCTACATTCCGCCGGTTTTGAGGCCGGGGAAGAGATAAGTTGGCTTCACTTCCTTGCGTTTGGACCAATCGTGGTAGGTGTGGCATTCGAAGCATCGGGATTCGGCGTGGTCGGGGCCGGGAGCGTGGCAGGTTTTGCAATTTGAGAGAGGCGGAACGAGGACGTCGCTGGTTTCTTTGCTGGTGAGCGCGCCGGGATGGCAGCCCGCGCAGGAGAAGCCGCGGTGGGCATCGTGATCGAAGCGCGCGTGTGGCATCCAGCGCACGGTGAGCTTGGCTTCCGCGACATGTGGCAGAGACGCGCCCTTCGGCACGTTAAGCGTATGGCACTGTTTGCAGGTTTTACGCCAGAGGAGTTCTTCGGCGTCCGCCGTGCGTTCGGCGACCCACTGCGCCGGAGTTAAAACTCGCACCTCGGGTGGCAATGGCTTTCCGGTTAAATCGCGCTGCGGATCGCGCAACACGCGTACGTCCGCAGGATGCGCGGTGATGTATTCCTGGAACTTCTTCACCACGAATGTGTGAACAACGTCCGGCTTGTCGTGCGGCACGCCGAGGTCGAATCGCTTGTCGAAGGTGAGCAGGTGGCAAGCGGCGCAGGCGTTGGAGAATTTTATCGGGGCCATGTAGGCGCGGCCCATGGCGTGGCGCGGTTGCAGGATTCCGGTTTTCACCGGGAGCAGGACATCGTTGCTGTCGTAGCTGACTTTCGCGTCCACATAATTTGCATCGGCATAGGGCCACTGCGCCTTTACGGCGTCCGGGCGGTGGCAGTCGGCGCACTCCATCTGAACCAGTGGCCCGTTGGGACCGCGGCGGATGGGCTTCATGTGGATGGAATGATTCAGCAGAATGGTGCCGGGGTCTTTGAGGTTATTTCGCAGGGCGGCGATTTCCGGGTGACCGTCTTCGAGCGTGTGGATGTTTGTGGCGAATAGCGTGTTGCCCGCGGAAACTTTCAGGTGCGAGTGGCACTCCGAGCAACTGATGTTGCTGCCCGCAACGATGTTGACCCGGCCTCGGTGCTCGACGTGGCAGGTGGCGCAGTTTGGAACGTCGACGCGGACCTGGTTTTCGTGGTGCATTGGGCCGTCGTGGCAGGTGAGGCAGGCGGTGTCCGCGGCTTTGGCGGAGAATTCGCCGGCCTTTTGAACGTGGCAGGCGGCGCACTGTTTTTCGAGGACGGCGTGGGGTTCGCTCATACGGCCACTGGAATAGACGCTGGAGTCGCGGTAGAAGCCGCGCCAGGCGATCCAACCGATGGCGAGGAGCGGAGCGAGGATGACCAGGATGAGGCGGGCGCGCTTGAACGGAGTGGGGCGCTTGAAATAGTTCAGGTCAATGCGCTGGGCGACCGTTTTGGTTGTGCGTGTTCTGGGCAATGGCTTCCTCGAGCTACGTCACGGCAGGTGTTACCCCTAAAGTTGTGGCCCCCGTTACTCCAAAAGCGCCCGCCTCAGAAGGCGGCCGCTACACTTAATATCGAAGCGCCATTATGGCGTGAATGGCTCCCAGCAAGATCAAGGCGAGCGAAAGCGGAATGTGCACCAGCAGCCAACCATGCAGCCAACGGTGCAGAAGTTCCTGGCGCATGAGTTGCCGCGTTTCGTCGCAAATGCTGAGAAGATCGTCGAGAGCCGTATGCGCGACCAGCGGCATCAGGCGTCGCAGAGCTGCGAAAGCGCTCTTTGCGAGCTCGGGGTCGCCGAGGCGCTGGCGCTGCCAGGCGGGTGCTTCGAGAAACGCGCGGACCTCGGAGAAATAGAAAAGGCGAAGAGGCTTGCTCTCTTCTTCGGTCAACAGGAGAATTTCGGGCGCCATGGCGACGGCGGCGCTTGCGCCTGCGCTGACCGCGGCTGAGGTGCGCAACGGAGCGGAGGAAGCCGCGATGGGGCGAAGCGCGGTGAAGCCGCCAGCGCGCTGGCCTTCGTCAATTTCCTTCACGAGACCCATGCGGCCGCAGACGCTCTCGACCAACTTGTCGGCTTCCATGCGCAGGGCTTTGCGGACGTTGCCGATTTCGTCGTAGATGGTTTCAAGCGGCACGTCATTGGTCATCACGCGCGGCACATAATTCTGCAACACAGCGCCATATAAGCCGCTGCCGACGGTGATGATCGTCAGCCACATCAGGACCCTGGTGAGAGTGCCGCCAAAATGAAATCCGCCGTGGAATAAAATCATCGGCAGGCTCAGCAGACCCAGCCACAAGTGGCCGCGCATCCAGGCCTGAGCGCGGCCAAGCCTCCAGGTCGGAACGCGTTTCCTGGCGCCGAGCAGCGCGGCGAAAATCATGAACGCGAAGCCCGTGATGCCAAACACGAGGCCCATGAAGCTGCCGCCGCTTGGCCCGGCCGGCGATTGCAGGGCGTAGATGGTGTAAGCGACCGCGCCAACCGCGAGGAGAACGAAAGACCCTAGTGCCCAGCCGCGTTGTGATTGGTCCATTCTCATGCGCGTGGGCTCATTTTGCGGCGCCTTGCCCCAGAATCTGGCCGAAGAAGGTTCGCGGATCGACGCGGTGCGCGGCGTCGTGCGGGCACGCGTAGACACAACTCGGTTCCTTCAAGTGCGTGCAGAGGTCGCAGGAGGTCGCTTTCTGTTTGATGACGGCTTTCTTACGGCCGGCGTGCTCGGGGTCGTCGGCGAGCACTTCGAAAGGATGGAGATTGATGTTGCCGTAGGGACAGTTGCGCGCGCAGAGGCCGCAGCCGATGCACCAGTCCTCGATGATAACTTCGAGGGAATTGCGGCGGCGGATAGAGCCGACGGGGCAGCCGACCATGCAGAGCGGATCGCGACACTGTCGGCAGGAGGTGGCGACGAGATAGTTTTCGAAGCGCAGGCCGTCGCGCACCAGGCGTGTCACGCCGTCGTGAGCGTCGGCGCAGGCGTTGACGCAGGCGTCGCAGCGCGTGCAGTTTTTCAGGTCGAGAATCAGCAGGCTTTGCGCCTCCATCAGTCCTTGTGAGAGGAATTGGTCGAGGGGGACCCGCTCCACCATTTGCAAGCGGTGCTCGTTGGCGGCGCGGCGCTCGGCGGCAATCTTCTCCAGGCCAGTTCTGATGTTCGGAAAGCGCTCGACCATCTGGCGGAAATCATCGCCGGAGATTTTCACCACTTCTACGTGATCTAGGGCCGTGCAGGTTGCCGTGCGCGCGCCGCCGCCTAGCAGGCCGATTTCGCCGAAATAGTCGCCTCGCGAGAGGTACGCCAGGATGAGTTCGCCGCCGGGATATTCCTCGGTGATTTTGACGAACCCGATGCGCACGAGATAAAAACTGTCGGCCGGATCTCCCTGCCGCGCGATTGCCTGGCCGGGGGCGTAGCGGACGAGTTCCACGCTTTCTTTCAGGTGGGCGATGAAGTCAGGGGAGAGTTCGGAGAACATCGGGACGCCGCGCAGATGATTTTCGAGGGCGCGGCGGCGATAGTTCTGGTCCACCTGGGAGCGGAAGGTCTTGTTCTTCTGCATGATGTCGAGGACGTTGCGCAGCATTTCGTACGCGACGACATCGGTCTCCGCGCGGACGGTGGCGGAGCGCGGGTAGAAATTCATGCAGGTCATTTCGCCAAAGAGATCGCCGGGCCCGAGTTCGGCGACGGGGTTGCCGTAAGCAAGATCGACGGAAGCGTCGATGGGAATCGTGCGATCGCGGGTTTCTTCGGCGCGCTTGTCTTCTTCGCGGCCGACCAGCGAGCTTTTCAACTTCTTGAAGAGGCCGATGGCGCCGCCTTCGGTTTTCACGTGGGCGATGGGGGTAGAGATCGAAACCTGCGCTTTGCCTTCCAGGATGAAGAAGGCTGTGGAACCGAAATCGCCTTCCCGGCAGATGACGTCGCCCTTCCGGAAACGACGCTTCACAATCGCGCCGCGGTTCAGTTCCAGAAATGTCCCGGAAACGCCGGCAAAGACGGGCAGCTTGTGGAGTTCTTCCGGTGTGAGTCCCGCATCGGCACCGGCGGCGAGCGCCGTGCCCGCAACGCCCTTATTGGTGAGGGCGCCTGTGGGACACGAGACCATGCACTCGCCGCAGGAAATACAGGTGGAGTCGCCCATCGGGGCGTTCAGATCGAAGGCAATGCCCGCGGAATAGCCTTTACCCATGCGGCCGAGGACAAAATTGTTTTTGATTTCGTCGCAGCCGCGGATGCAGCGGTCGCAGAGGATGCAGGAATCGTGATCGACGGCAATGGCGAGCGAGGAATCGTCGTGGCCGCGGGAGATGGTGCGGCGCGGGAATCTTGGCGTGCCGACCCCGGCTTCTTTCGCAAGGGTTTCCAGTTCGCAGTCACCGGAGTTTTCCTGGCGCGCGCAAGGGGAAGGGTGATCCGACATTAATAATTCAAGGAGAGTCTTGCGGGCGGCGAGAACTTTTTCCGAATTCGTCTGGACCTTCATGTTCGGCTCGACGGGCCGGACACAAGCCGCGCCGAGAACACGCGCGCCCGTATCCACGACGCAAAGGCGGCAGACGCCGACGGGCGTCTGGCTCTGCAGGTGGCACAAAGTGGGGATGGAAATGCCATTCATACGGGCGGCATCGAAGACGGTGGTGCCCGGCGGCACCTGGACGGTTTTGCCGTCGATGGTGAGTTCGATCATGGCGGCGGGCGTCATGGGCGAATCCCCACGCGCGGCAATTCCGCCAGACGATTCGCTGCGGAGAAGCAGATGCCGCTGGGACAGTGTCCCTTCATGACGTGGGCTTCGACTTCCGGGCGGAAGTGTTTCAGAACTGATTGAACTGGCGCGGGAACGATCTGGCCGAGGCCGCAGATGGAAGTCTGGCTCATGGCGGCGGAAAGATCGTCGACGAGCTTCAAGTCCGCGGCGAATTGCGATTCGCTGACGCCGCCCTGCGTCCAGCGAGTAAGGATTTCGACCATTTTCTGCGAGCCCATGCGGCAGGGAACGCACTTGCCGCAGGATTCGTTACGATAAAATTTCACCGCGTTCAGGGCCATGTCCAGCATGCAGGTGGTGTCGTCGCAAACCACGATGGCGCCGGAGCCGAGCATGGATCCGGCGTCGGCGAGCGCCTTGAAGTCTAATTTCACCTCGACCATGGAAGCGGGCAGATAACCCGAGGACGGGCCGGAGGGAGCGAAAGCTTTCAATTGTTTTCCGCCGCGGATGCCGCCGGCGTGGCCGAAGATCACTTCGCTCATGGAAGTGCCCATGGGAACCTCGAAGACCCCGGGATGTTGCACCTGGCCGCTGACGCCGACGAACTTCAGTCCGCGGGAGCCACTCACCCCCGCGGCTTTGTACCACTCGACGCCACGCGCCAGTATCTGTGGCACGTTAGCGAAGGTTTCGACATTATTAATCACAGTTGGCTTTTGCCAAAGCCCCATTTGTCCGGGGAAGGGTGGCTTGTTGCGAGGCTCGGCGCGGTGCCCTTCGATGGCTTCGATCAAGGCGCTTTCTTCGCCGCAGATATAGCCGCCGGGGCTGACGAAAATTTCCAGATCAAAGTCCAGGTCGCTGTCGAGGATTTTTTTACCGATCAATCCGGCTTTCACGCAGCGGCGCAACTCTTCGCCGAAAATCTCTTCCTGCAGGGGATATTCGTGGCGGATGTAGAGAATGCCGCGCTTGGCCCCGGTCACGAGGCCGGCGAGGGCCATGCCTTCGATTACGAGATGTGGAAGATGGCTGAGGATGAAGCGGTCCTTGATGGTGCCGGGTTCGCTTTCATCGGCGTTGCAGACGATGTAGCGCACGGGATCGGCTTGTTTGCGAACCAGATCCCACTTCATCGAGGTGGGGAATCCGGCGCCGCCCATGCCTTTCAATTCGGCTTCCTTCAATATGGCGAGCAGGCCGTCCCAATCCTTGCTGGCGACAAACCTGCGCAGCACGCCATATTTTTCGCCGTCGCCATAAGGATCGGAAGCGCAAGCGACGCGAGTTTCGTGGGGATGTTCAGCGTGCTGGTGATCGCCACGTATGGCGCCGCGGACGAGGTCTTCGACCTTGTCGGCATTCACGTGAACATGGATTTCGTCGTTTACAGCAACCGCAAGCGCTTGATCGCATCGCCCGAGGCAGCTGACGTCTTTCACCTGCACGTCTTCCGGACGCAGGCTGGAAAAGCGGCGCAGGAGTTCGGCGCGGAGTTCGCAGGAGCCGTTGAGATGGCAGCTCATGTCGTCGCAGAGGCGGACCTCAGCCTTGGCGGGTGGCGTTAGATGGAAATGCGGATAGAAGCTGGCGACGCTGTGAAGCTGGTAGAGGGGAGTTTGCGTGCGCTCAGAGAGCGACTCGAGTTCCGCCTTTGGCAGATACCCGAAACGCAGTTGGATGGCTCGCAGTTCGTCAAAGATCACGTTGATAGGTCTCGCGAAACTCCGCCGTGTCGCGCAATCGCCGGCGCATTTCAGGAACTGTTACCACGCATACTAGGGGGGATAACGCCGGTTGTAAATAGCGAGGTTTCTAAGTGTAAGCGATCTGAGGCAATGAGGAATGGCGAGAATACGCAGCAGTCAAACTCAAATTTCGCAGCGGAGGCGGCCGTTCAAGTCTGGGTGTCGCGATGCGAGGTTGTGTCCAGTAGGCGAGCGATGACCATTTTCGTCAGCAATCCTCGCATGGCTTAAATAATTCTGGCCTTGCTATGGCGAGCTAGAAACGACTGACAGTTCATGCCGATCATGACGGCTGTGCCGCACCTCCACGTGCGCGTGACGGGAAATGTCACGTGCGATTAGGGCTTATCCGCTGGAGGAGGCTCCTCCTTCTTTTGGGGCTTGGGTGGATTCTGGCGTTCCTGTTTCTGTTTGTCCTGCAGTTGCTTCTGCTCTTGCGCGTGCTTTTCCTGCAATTGTTGCGTCTGCCCTTGATGCTGTTGCTCGACTTGCTGTTTTTTGGCCGCATCCACCTGTTGCTGGGCCAGCCTGGCGTGTTCCTGCTCCTGCTGCTGTTGAACTCTCTGCCGATCCTGCTGTTGGTTCGCGTGAAGCTGATCCTGCTCTTGCTGGTGCTTCCGGTCCAACTCGACATTCGGCGAGGATTGCACAACCGGTCGAGAAGGATTGGGAATTTCGTTCGGATGAACTGCCTGGGGCGGAACGGTCCGATTGGGTTGTGGCGGTTGCGACGCGGTGTTCGGATTACCGGGACGATCCGCCGGGCGGTCGTTCGGAGGTCTGGTGGACGGTTCGCCGTTCGGTACTCCCGGCTTGCTTGCGTTCGGATTGGCATCATTTGGGGGCGCCGGCCGGTCATTGTGACGGTCCGGAGGTGGCGGAGGGTTATTCGCTGCCGGGGGCCGATTCGATTGGACGGGTTCCGGAGTGGTATTGGGATTCGCTGGACGATCCCCTGGGCGGGAAGCCGGCGGATTGTTGGGCCGCACAGTTTCCGGTGCCGTTGCCTGAGGAGGCTTGTTCGTGGCGGGTGGCCGGTTGGTTTGTAGTGGCTCCGGAGCGATATTCGGATTCGCTGGACGATCCCCGGGACGGTTGGCCGGTGGATTGTTGGGCTGCACCGTCTCTGGCGTCGCTGGTTGAGGAGGCTTGTTTGCCGCGGGTGGCCGATTGGTTTGAACTGGTTCTGGAGTGCCGTGGGGGTTTACCGGAGGATTCTCTGGGTGGTCTCCCGGACGGTTCGAAGGTTCGGCAACTTTTGTGTTGGCATTCGGCGCCACCTGCGCGGGTTGCCCTGGTTGCGGTTGAGCAATGGGAGGCTGACCCGGATGGTTCGCACCGGGCGTTGCAACGGGCACTGGGGCCGCGGCGGCCTTGGCGACGGGCGCGATGTTCACAGGAGCTTCGCGGCGCGTGGTTGGAGGCGCGATTTGTTGCACCTGAGCGGTCGAAAGCGGTTTTCCACCATTGCTCTTGATTGCTTCCTGCCGCTTCTCAAATGTGGGTGGTGGCGGGGGGGGCGCCACTTTTGCGACGACCGCGCGTGTCTCAATGGCGGCGGGTGGTTTAACGGCGGCCGTTGCAGTGCCCAAAACCGCTTGTTTGGCAGGCGCGGCTGATGGCGTAAAAGCCCTGACGGGCGCGCTCGCCACTTCGCGTTGATCCACCTTCACAGAGTTTTTGTTAACGGACTGGGCGCCGGTGAACGCATGCGGTGTGGTTGCGGCTACAGCACCTGGCACACTTTGATTCACGTATTTCACGTTCGTCACATTCACGTTGTTGTTGACGACCGTGGTGTTGTAGTAGTTGTTCACGACGGTCGAATTCACGGTGGTGTTCGACACATTGACATTGTTTACGTAATTGCGGCTCACCCGATAAGACGGCACGTAGACTTCGCGCGGGGCCAGGGGAAACCAGCCCACGTTCTCGCCGGACGCGTATTCTCCGCCGCGAACTCCGACGCCGATTGCGAAATGAGGACCACCGACCCAAGCCACCAGGGCGGGCGCGTACACGGGACGCACGTAGGCCTCGCCCTCAGTCCGCGGCCGCGCTGGCACCCAACCCCAGGAACCTTCATATGACACCCACCGGCCATAATGGAATGGGGCAAATCCCCAGGGCTCGTCATCTACCCAGGTGTATCCCCACGGCTCAATATAGTCCCAGTGGCCGTAGTGGTAGGGAGCCCAACCTGGGACGGACGTGCGGGGGAACCAGACGTTGCCGTTATCGGGAGTTTGACGCCACGAGCCGTGATCATCCAGATCCTCATAACCCACGACGTCGGAGGAAACGTAGCGGGCGGAGTTGGAGTGCTCCGAGCGACGGTCGCGAGTCGCGGCCCAGCTATCAAATTGGTCTTCCTGGTTTCCGTAGTTTTCGGAGTTCGCGCTCAGGCGCTCGAACCCGGTAAAAGTAGCGGAATCGTTGGCGTGTACAGTGTAAGCAGCGCCGCCGCCAGTTACTTCGCCCGCGCCGCTGCGAATTCGGATGGCGGTCGAATCTCCGGCCTCATTGACGGTGATTTTGTACAGGCCGGGACGCAGCACTGAAAACGCCAGGTTGGGGGTGTCAATTTCGTAGGTTTCGTTGTCGTCGAGGCGGCGCACGCGAACCAACAGAGTTCCCGTGGATAATTGAATCTGTGTGACGCTGTCGCTTAGATTAAGGAACGCACAACCGGTGTTGTTCGACAAGCGGACCATGGAGCCATCGAGTTGCAGTTCCACGCGCCCATCGCGATCAGACCACAATTTGTCCCCTGTGGTAGCAGGGCGATTCACTCCCGCGGTCACCCAATCATCGGTTCCAGCGGGTTGGAAGGAGACCGAGCCCTGGGCGTAGGCGAGCCGTGCAACGCGCGAGGGGGGATCGTCGTCGTCGGCCATCACCGGAAAGGCGTAGGAAGCGAGAGCAATGAGCAGGCAGAATAGGGTCACTCGTTTTACCGCGCGCGTAATAAACATTTGGATTGCCTCTTCTATGGGGTCTCGGCTCACGGGAAATCATCCGAGGAGAGCTTTCACCAACGATTGCACCCAACGGGGAATTAATCTGTCTAATTTGGAACACCAGCGAAACTGGTGCTGGATCGTTGCTGGATGGGTATGCGGATTCTTCGCCAATGAATCACGAGCCACTGTGGGGCGGGGTTAACGAACTATTTGGGCTAACGGAAGACTGAGTCGCTGGCAGAAATTCGTGGTCGTTGACTTCCGATGCTCGGGGACGATATAAAGCATCAGAACTTCTCGCAACCCTCAATGGGAATTCAGCTCAAGCTTGGCATCGCACAACCTGCCCTTATCCTCGCGGCTCTGTGCTTTTGTTTGCTTCCGGCCCGGTCGGCTTCGACCGATACGACAGAGCCGTCAAAGTACATCGGCCCGGGTTCCTGCGCGGCGACCAGTTGCCATGGGAGTGTGAAACCCGTGGCGGGTAGCCGCATTTATCAGAATGAGTATTCGACTTGGATTCTGCAGGACAAGCATAGCCGCGCATTCGGGGCGCTGACCGGGGACGTCGGCGAACGCATGGCGCGCATTTTGAAGCTGGAGAACAAGGCAGAAGCGGCGCCGAAGTGTTTGGCGTGCCACGCGCTCTATACCACGCCGGAGCAGCGCGGCCGGCAGTTTGAGATGGCGGATGGAGTCTCTTGCGAAAATTGCCATGGTCCGGCGTCGGCGTGGCTGGGGCCGCATACCACGCGGGATTGGCCGCACGAAAAATCCGTGGCGCTGGGGATGCATGACACACGCAACGTGATTCATCGCACGGAGAAGTGCCTGGAGTGCCATCTGGGGACAAAGAGCAAATTTGTCGACCACGAGATGATCGCGGCAGGACACCCGGATCTTTATTTTGAGCTGGATTCATTTTCGGCCGTGATGCCCCGGCACTGGAAAGTGCCGCGCGAATCTGCTCCAGGAAAACCCGCGGAAGAAACGGCGTGGGGTGGGGTGCGGGATTGGGGCACGGGGCAGGCAGTGCAGCTTCGCGGAGAGATGGAGCGCCTGGCGTGGCGCGCTCGCAACGAACGATTTGATAAAAAAGATGTGTGGCCGGAGTATTCGGAACTTTCCTGCTTCGCTTGCCACCACTCGCTGGGCCCGGCGAAAGACAGTTGGCGGCAGGCGCATGGCTACGAGGGGCGGCGTCCCGGCGATCCGGCATGGAATTCATCGCGCTACGCGGTATTCCGTTTGTTGGCGAAACAGATTGATTCCGGGAGCGGACAGGAGTTGGACCGGCATTTGCTGGCCGTGTCGAACGAGATGAGTAAGCTGAACCCAGACCGGGCGGCGGTGGCGAACGCGGCCTCGGCGGCCGCACCGCTGGCGCAGCAGATTGCCGAACGGCTGGCGGCGATGCAGTACGACCAGGCGGTGACCCTGCGCATGATGCAGCGCATCGCGGACGACGCGGAAAATATCGCGATTGCCGACGAACGCGCGGCAGAGCAGGCGGCGATGGCGATGGACTCGCTGTACATCGCGTATGCCAAGGACACAAAACCCTCGAACGACGCGGAAGTGCGCGGTGCGATCAACGTGTTGTTTCAGCTGTTGGAGAACCCCTCTTCGTTCAATGCCGATCAGTTTGCCGCAGCTTTGCGGCGAATTCGTCCGATGCTGCACTAGCGCGCTTGAGCAAGTAAGAAGCTACTCACGAACTACCTCTTTGATCTAACCGCTGCTCAACGGAATGCTTGTATCCTCTTGTCTGAAATGCGATAGCCGCCGAGAGTTCTGGGAAGGGGAATTATGTTCTCGCCAAAAGATTTGTACCTGGTCATGTCGCTGATTCTGGCGGCGCTGATTCTTGCGCCTGCTCTGCCAAGTTCGGATGGGCCGAGCCAGGCGGAGAAGGAAGTCGTCCTAATCGGCGCAGGGGATATCGCTGACTGCACCGATCTTGCCGGCGCGGAGGCTACGGCGAAGTTGCTGGAAGCGAATCCCGGAACGGTGATGGCGTTGGGCGACCTGGCATATCCGAACGGCGCGGCGGAAGACTTCAAGTGCTACGACAGAACCTGGGGACGCGTAAAGGATCGCACCCGGCCGGCGGTGGGTAATCATGAGTTTCATTCCACGGGCGCAAGCTACTACTTTCAATATTTTGGCCCGGCTGCTGGCGACCCGAAGACCGGCTATTACAGCTACGAACTCGGCTCGTGGCACATCGTCGTGCTGAATTCCGAGTGCGAGGAGGTCGGCGGCTGCGGTGCTGGATCCCCCGAAGAGAAATGGTTGCGAGCGGATCTTGCCGCGCATCCGGTGGGCTGCACGCTGGCGTATTTTCACAAGCCGCGGTTCAGTTCCGGGCTCAACCATGGGAATGATCCGGAGGTTGGGGCATTCTGGCAGGCGTTGTATGACTTCAACGCGGAGCTGATTCTGAATGGCCACGACCACGACTATGAGCGGTTTGCGCCACAGGATCCCAATGGAGCCGCGGATCCGAAACGCGGAATTCGGGAATTCGTAGTCGGCACCGGCGGAAAGAATCATCGCGAATTCGGACTTCCCAAATGGCACAGCGAAGTAAGGAATAATGACACCTTCGGTGTTTTGAAGCTGACTCTTAAAGCTACAGGCTATGACTGGAGGTTTATTCCAGAAGCAGGGAAGAGATTTACGGATTCCGGGTCGGGCAATTGCCACTGACGAAGGGTTTCCGGCTGGGTGTTAAAGAAAAGTGATAAGTAAATCGGACCGTTCAACTCGGGCTGCGCTACAATAAAGATTCCCCGGCATACCACCATGAACAGGATGGAACACTTCTTCTGCTCCACTTCGCTGTGGCAGCGCATGACGCACCGGTTTCTGCTTCCGTGGGTCTTGTCCGGAGCGCAGCTGGGCGATCACGTACTCGAAATCGGGGCGGGTTACGGAGCAGCGACGGGACACCTGCTGAAACTAGCGCCCCGGGTCACTTCGCTCGAATACGATCCCCGGCTGCTGCGTAAACTTGAACAGAAACACCAGTGCGCCGAATTGACTACGCTCTGTGGCGATGCGGCGACGTTGCCTTTTGCCGACCAGTCGTTTTCGTCGGCCGTTGCCATCCTGGTTTTGCACCATTTGAAGAGCCGGGAGCTGCAGGATTGCGCGCTGGCCGAAGTACACCGGGTGCTGCGACCAGGCGGCTCTTTTTTCGCTTTTGAGATTAACGACGGTTGGATTCACCGGGCGGCCCATTACAAGAGCACGTTCACACCGGTGACCCCAGGATCGGCGTTCGCGCGGCTTACCAAGGTAGGCTTTTCGAAAATTTCCGTGGACTTCCGGAGCGGTGGATACCGGGTGAGCGCCCGCAGAGCCGCGGGCGAAACTGCAAACGAAAAACTGGCAGCGGCGTCAGCGACTGCCTAAAGCGGCGCCGAGTTCGCTGCGCGTCTGAATGACACGCAAAATGGCATCGCGCGTGACGATACCGACGATATGCGCGGAGCCGTCTTCACCGTGGCTGACGACCGGCATCTGGTTTACATCCGCGGCCAGCAAGCGCTCCAGCAGGCGCTGTAGATGCTCCTCCGGCGAGGCCCAGATGATTTTGTCGCGCGGCACCATCACGGCCTGAACCGAATTCATATTCCAATCGTTGCGCGAAACCTTGTTCAAAGCCGCCACGTTCATCAGGCCGACCAGGCGGTCGTCCATCGTGACGATGTGCATACGGCGGCCGGTGCGAAGCACTTCGTTGCTGTACTCCTCCAGGCTCATGTTCGCGGGAATGGTGGGGACTTCCTGGCTCATGACGTCTGCAGCGCTTAAACCCGCAAGGGCGCCGCGAATCGTAACCTGGGCAACGCTGGCCTGTGCCGCGTTCAACAGATACCAACCGATCAGGGCGAGCCACGCGCCGTTCCAGTTGCCGTAGGCGATCGAACCGATGCCGAAGATAATCAAGGCGTAGGCGATGAGCTTGCCGCTGCCACCGGCAATTCGCGTTGCGCGAGTAAAGTCCTTTGTCGCTCCCCACACCATGGCCCGGAAGATGCGACCGCCGTCCAGCGGAAATCCAGGCAGCAAATTGAAAAGAGCCAGCGAAAGATTGGTTTCCCAGAGATAGGTGGCAAGCGCGCCGAGCATGGGTTTCCCCGGGAAAAAGAGCGTCAGGGAAAAGAAAAGCACGGCGAGGAATCCGCTGGCAAGGGGGCCGGCCACCGCAATGTTGAATTCCTGAATCGCTTTCGATGGCTCGCGGCTGATGCGCGCCAATCCTCCGAAGATGAAGAGCGTGATGGAGAGGACCTTAATTTTGTAGGCCTGGGCGACGACGCTGTGGGCCAGTTCGTGAAAAACGACGGACGCGAAGAAGAGCAGCGTGGTGAGGATGCCCACGGTCCAGGTCTGGGTGCTGGTCCAGTTGGGGTGCTGGTTAGCGAAATTTCCAGAAATAGTGAATGAAATCAGCCCAAAGACAAGAATCCAGCTGAAATCGATGTAGATAGGTATGCCGAGAATGCGGGCGACGCGAATCCCTTGTGCTTGAGACATCTCTTCCATCGTACCGCAAATTCGCGCCACCCGCCTCGCGGCCCGGATACGAACGGCGGCCGTGTTTACAGTCCTCCAGAGCTTGAGAAACGCGGCTGGCGCAAACAGCCAACTTGTCCACAAGTGAACAGACGCGCCCCTGCGGAAAGTCTAGGATGGGGCTGCAACAAAAGGACTGGTTTGTTGGCTGGTCCATCCCCGGAGCTTCTCCCCACAGATTTCGCAAGCGCCAAGGACATCGAACGACATCTTTGCCGAGCACTTTGGCCCGGCACAAAGTCCTGCCGAGCGTGGAGTCCCAGTTTTCTGTCCATTTTTCCAGTTGAGAAAGCGGACCGAGTTCTGGAGGCAGGCTGAAAGTGCCTCGCAGCAAAGCAAGAAAAGGAAAACGAATGCCTCTCCTGCAAGTATTACTGGCCCTGATCGTCGTGGGCGTCCTGTTGTGGCTGGTGAACCGGTTTATCCCGATGCAAGCAACCATCAAGTCGATCCTGAACGCGGTCGTTGTCATCGGCGTCGTGTTGTGGCTCCTGGACGCTTTTGGACTTTTTCATAGCCTCTCGCGAATCCGCATCGGCACGTAAGCCAGCAGGGGTGAATGGCACCGCTCAAAGCCGCCACCTGAGTCAGACTTTATGGCCGCAAGTGCAGGCGCGCCGGCCAGGCAAGGGAACGCGCGCAGGAAGCTTCGGTCATGGAGAAAATAGTATGAAATCAATCGGAATCATCGGCACCACGGCAATAGCTGTTCTATTGGGAGTTGGCGCGCCGGCATTCGCTTGCCAGGACCAGCAGGAGAAGCCGAAGCAGGAAGAACATCCGGCCAAGCCTGAGCAGAAACCCCAGGAAAAGCAGGCCCATCAGCCGAAGCAGGAACCCCAACCAAAACCGCAACAGCAGCGTCCTCAGGAACAGGCGAAGCCGCAAGCGGAACAGAAACAACAACAAGAACATGCGCAGCAGCAGGCCAGGAGCCAGCAAGACCAGCAGCAGAAGCAACAGGAACAACAACGAGCCAATAGCAACCAGCAACAGCGTGCCAATTCCCAGAAACAAGAGCAGCAGATAGCCAAACACCAGGAAGACCAGCAGCGTCAAGGCCAGCAGCAGCAGCAAGACCGCGCGGCCAATCAATCCCAGCAGCAAGCCAGGAACCAACAGCAGCAGCGTTCAGAGCAACAGCCTCGCGTTCAGCAAACCCACATGCAGTCGCAGCAGGAACAGCACCGGCAAGAAGGCGAGCAGCGCGGCGTCTGGCAGCAACATCGCGCCGGTAATTGGCAGTCCGAGCATCGCGACTGGCAGCAGCGCGGCGGCTACAACGGCTACCGCATTCCGGAAGACCGCTATAACGGCTATTTCGGCTCCGATCATTACTTCAGGATTTACAGCTACCCGGTCGTCATCGTCGGCGGCTATCCCCGCTTTCAATATGGAGGCTATTGGTTCAGTCTCGCCGATTCCTGGCCGGAATACTGGTCCAACAATTGGTATGACGAAGACGATGTGTACATCAACTATTCCGGCGATGGCTATTACCTGTACAACCGCCGTTATCCTCGCGATCGCATCGCCATCAGTGTTTATGTGGACTGACCAACCCGTCGTCGCGTGAGTTAAGAATCACTCTCCCCCAGCGGCGCACGTCGATGTCGAAGGGCACGAGCACCGCCGGGATGGAGAAAACCCGGGACCGCTAACCCGGCAAATTGAGAAAGGAACACCTGATGCTTGGAACCATACTCATCGTTTTCCTGATACTGGCGCTCTTGGGAGCATTCCCTCGGTGGTCGCACAGCCGCAATTGGGGTTATGCGCCCTCAGGCGGAGTTGGCATGATTTTGCTGATCGTGATCGTGCTGGTGTTACTGGGTCGCTTGTAGCCTGAGCGTCCGCGAACAGGTGATCGCGGTACAGTGCAGCGCAGAGCAGAAATAAGCGGGAGGCAGGGAATGAATTACAGCCAGCAACGCGTTGTCCGGTTCCTTGAGAAGGAGATCAAGACATACGCAGCCTTGTCTCTCTTCTTGTCGAAGAAGAGCACCCTGGAAAGTTTGCAAGCGAGAAATAAACAGGCGCTCCTGCAACCCGCGTTTTACAAGGAACGAATGAAGGAAGCGAGAAAACTTGTCTCTGAACTCAAAAAATCAAATTAAGACCCCGCCGAGAGGACAAGCTGGATTCAATAGACTCGCCAACCGGAGGATGCGAATCGTGGCCATGTTGATGGCCATGTTCCTCTGTGCGAGCAGCGGATTCGCTTACTCGGTGCTGACGCATGAAGAGATCGTCGATCTCGTCTGGACCAGCGAACTTCGCCCGCTCCTCTTGCTGCGTTTTCCAGAACTGACAGAAGTACAGCTCACCGAAGCGCACAGCTACGCGTATGGCGGCGCGGTGATCCAGGACCTTGGCTACTATCCGTTCGGCAGCGTGGAATTCAGCAATCTGGTGCACTATGTCCGCAGCGGAGATTTCGTTCGGGAATTACTCCAGCAGAGCCAGGACGCCAACGAATACGCTTTCGCCCTGGGCGCGCTGGCGCACTACGCTTCCGACATCGCCGGCCACCCGGCGGTGAACGAGGCCGTTTCCATTCAATATCCGAAGCTCCGGGCGAAGTATGGGAATTTCGTGCGCTACGCGGACAATCATACCGCGCACCTGAAGACGGAATTTGGATTCGACATGGTGCAGGTGGCCAAGAATCGCTACGCCTCGCAGCAGTATCACGATTTCATCGGCTTCCAGGTGTCCAAGCCGCTGTTGGAGCGGACCTTCCCGATCATCTACGGAGTAGAGTTGAAAGACGTATTGACGCACGAGGATCTGGCCGTCGGCTCCTATCGCTTTGCCGTCGGCCGGATGATCCCGGAAATGACACAGATCGCCCTGCGAACGCACGAGAAAGATATGATGAAGGAGACGCCGAACTTCGCGAAACAGAAATTCCTGTACCGGTTGTCGCGCTCCGAATACGAAAAGGAGTGGGGGAAGGATTACACGAAGCCCAAATTCAGCACGCGTTTCTGGGCTGTTGTACTGCGGTATATGCCGAAGATTGGGCCGTTCAAGGCGATGGCGTTCAATAACCCGACGCCAAAGACAGAGGATTTGTACTTCAAAAGCATCAATAACACCGTCGATCAATACCGTTTCTATCTCCAACAAGTTCGCACGAACTCGCTCAGACTCGCCAATACGGATTTTGACACCGGCAAAGAAACTATCGCCGCCGAGTATGCATTGACCGATGACACGTATGCGAAGTTGCTGGGCCAGTTGTCGAGCCGAAAGTTTGACCTGACCTCGCCCGGACTGCGGCAGAATATTTTGGACTTTTATTCCGACCTCTCCGCGCCCATTGAGATGAAAAAGGACGCGGGGCGCTGGCAAAACGTCCTGGTTTCTCTTGACCAATTGAAGCTGGTGGACCCCACGCAAAATCTGGCGGCGAGTCCCGCAAAATAGGTTTGGAAGTGTCCCCAAGTGGACAGACATCTCGCCGCAGGCAAGCTAGCATGGGGCATCCGGGAAAAATCGAAAGTGAAATCCCGGTTCGACACAAGGGCCGGAACCACTAGGCACTTGTGAGACTGGAAGAAGCGATGCTCTGGACAATTCTCGTGGTGTTGTGCATTCTTTGGTTGTTGGGAGTGGTCACTTCCTATACGGCGGGAGGACTCATCCATATTTTGTTGCTCGTGGCTTTGGTGATCCTGGTAATTAATCTTGTTTCGGGCCGAAGAGGTACAGTCTGATCGGGAAGCGGAGACTATGAAACCTGCAATGATGCTTGGCATTCTGTTGATAGTACTTGGCGCCTTGGCACTGGCCTATCAAGGGTTCAATTACACCAAACAGGAAAAAGTGCTTGATGTCGGGCCTATCCACGCGACTGCCGAGGAACAGAAACACGTTTCCATACCTCCGATCCTCGGCGCCTTGGCGTTGGTCGGAGGAATCGTCCTGGTGGTTGCCGGAACCCGAAAGAATTCTTAATTCAAGATTCGATAAATGCCCCGCCTGAGAGTCGGGCAACGTATCTCCCTCTCCCGATTCAACCCGCGCCGCATGACGCTATTGCTCGGGTCTTATACAAGTAACTCGTTCGACAAGAAGTTTCGACCGTGGAGGTCAAGATGAAGAGGTCTTTAATTGGAGCTGCGTGCATTACCCTTTTGGGAGTTTCCGTATTTGCATCCGAATTGAACAAGGAACAAAAGCGCCTCGAAGAGAGCGGCGTGGTCATGCAGGAAGTGCTGAATGTTCCAGACAACATCCCTCATGAGCTATTGGAGAAAGCAGAGTGCGTCGTCGTGTTTCCGAACCTGATGAAGGCGGCGTTCATCGTCGGCGCCGAATACGGCCGTGGGGCCATGGTTTGCCGGACCGGCAGCAAATTCCGCGGACCTTGGGGAGCCCCTGCAATGTACGCATTGGAAGGCGGCAGCGTTGGTTTCCAGATTGGCGGAGAAGCTACCGATTTAATCCTCCTGGTCATGAATGATCGAGGCATGGAATCGATTCTGAGCAGCAAGGTGAAACTGGGCGCAGATGCGTCGGTTGCCGCGGGCCCCAAGGGCCGCGATGCTTCCGCCGATACCGACGCCTGGATGCGCGCGGAGATTCTCAGCTACTCGCGATCACGCGGTCTCTTCGCTGGAGTATCCGTCGCCGGCACCTCCCTTCGTCCGGACGATGAGGCGAGTGAACAGGTCTATGGACACCCCATCAAGGCAAAGGAAATCGTAAGAGGCGAACACGTTGGCGTACCTGCGACAGGCCGTCATCTTGTGTCGGTTCTCGAAAAGAGTGCGCCGCGCAACGAATCGGAGCATTCAGCGTCGAACTAAGATTAGTCAGATAACTCAGGCCTGCCGGAGGAGTTCCCAACCCGGCAGGCTTTTTGTTTAGGGGTAAGGACTTTGGTTTGTGCCGGCAAGCGGTAAGCAACGAGCGATCGATGTTGGCTTCTCGAACGGTTTTCCGGAACCAAAATTAATCTGGCTGGGTCCTACACCGTCGCGTATCTCTTTTTCGGAGCTTGAAGTCACCGCCGGAATAAAATTGGTACGTACCAGCGGGCGTAGGTTGTTACCCCGAGCAGCAGGACGGCCCACCAGGCAATCAGCACAATCCGCATCCACAGCTTGTAGCGGGTGAGCCGGAAATTTTCCGGCATCAGCGTGGTGCCGGCTGCGAGCAAAATGTACAAAGCTGCGCACTCAACGACGGCTCCCAGGGCGGCGTGCGCGGTGGCCAGGCCAAAGTAAAACCTCCCAAGCTTGGGCGGAATTCGCGGCCACACCTGGCGATGAAACGATGGCAGCATCACCAGCGCGATTAGAATGGCGTTCAGCAGCACGACGACCGACTGGCACCACGCATGAGCCCGGAATTTTCTACGCCACGCGAGGAATGCTCCGGTGAGCAACGCCAGACCCATCGCCATCTCCAGAAGCAGAACGAGATCGACGTAGAACGGGGCGGGCGTCCCCAAGAACCCATCGCGCAAGGTTTTATCCCGGTCCGTTCACGCCGCTCAGGAAGCCGCCGAGGTGGCCGGTAAGCGCGATGACGGCGACGGCGGCAAGTTCGATCCACAAGCGGAAATTTGGCGGAGGTAGCGATTTTGTGCGCGCGTGAAAATGGGCGTACCAGATCACCCAGATCAGCAGGCTCGAGGTGCAGGCGAGAATCACGTGTTCGAGCAGGAGTCCTTTCATTTTCTGGCCATCGAGCGCGAACCGCCAGGCCACGAAGCCAGTTGCGAGTGTCGGGACAGTGGAGATGGCGGCCGCCAGAATATTAAAGTAGGCGGCTTCCACCAGTGCGCGGCGTTTTGTCCATTGGCCGAGAAAATCAAACGCCGCGCCGGTGATCAGCAGTGCGATCGGAAAGTGGATCAGCACCACATGCTGGGCGTGCTTGGCCAGCAGCGTGTAATGCAGGTCGAAAGGGTTCAGGCTCATTGGCAGGTTACTTGACCACGACGGTCGCGGTCATTTTCGGATGGATGGAGCAGAAGTACGGGTAACTGCCAGCCTTGGTGAAAGTGAAGGAGAATTTTTCATCGGTGTCGAGAACCTTGGATTTGAAGATGCTGTCCGTGCTGACGACGGTGTGCGGAATATCGTCGTGATTGACCCAGGTGACCGTGGTTCCGGGAGCTACAGTAAGCGTGGCCGGGCCAAAACTGAAATTGTCGATCTTCACTTCGGCGGTTGCCGTCTGTTGAGGATTTGCGGAAAGCCGCGGGGCGCTGGCCAGCGCCATGGTTACCATCAATACCGCCGCTGTAAAACCCAATATCCACTGCGTTTTGCTGCTCATTCTTTTTTTCCTTTTCTGCCTTATCGATTTTTTGTTCGCAGGCGCCTTTTTGCGTTGTTCGCTGCCTGCACTAGGTAGACATCTTTGGAAGGGAAGTTATTCCATGCGGGAGCATCTTCTTTGGAACGAGGAACAGTGATCGCAGACTGATCGCGCGAACCCACCTGTTTTCAGAACCTTGGCGCGTCTTGCGGTGCGTGCCGATGTACACGCCGTGTCACGCCAGCCACGAAAGCCCACCCCGCCATTCTCGGTAAGTCCCCTATTTTCAATCCATTAAGACTGGTGCCCCACCTGCCATTACCCCTGGCAGAGAGTTGCTCAGCCCAGCGCACCTCGGGAGAACACACATGGAAACGATGCTTGGATTCGCTGGAGTCGTCGTGATCACGATGCTGGCGCTGTTTGCCGCGCTGGCCCTGCAGACCGCGCTGCTTCACCTCACGCTCCGGCTGATGCAGCCGGCTACCGCAGATCGCCGCCAGGTGCGCATGACCGTGGCGCACGGCACGCGGATGGTTGCGCGGGCATTTCAGACGCAGAGGTAGTTTTACAGAAAGTTTCCGGCGCAACACCTGAACGAGGACGCAGTTTGCTCTCCGCAGGGCCACCGGAAGAAGGAAAAAAGGGAGAGGAACATGCTGGCACTGAAATATCTTCTAACGATCCTGGGAGTTGGCCTTTTCGGCAGCTCCGGGATTTTGGTCGCGTACGACATTTACATCGCAGCAAGGCTCAGGTGGCTGCTTGAGCAAACCAGTGGGGAACCGGGGACGGAGGCGGTGCAGCGGAAGGCGGCGCGCCCTTTCGGTCCGGTACGGTGGCGGCTCGCGCTGCAGTTGGTGGCGGCCGGCATCGTGCCGGTGCTCGTGGCGCTGAGCATCGTGGTCGTGCCCGATGGCAGCGCGGGGATTCGCGTCAGCCAGCTTTCCGGCGTGCGCCCCGGTACGTTGTATCCGGGCGTCCACTTGGTAACGCCGTTGGTGGATGAGGTGGTGCTGTATGACACGCGGGAGCAGGTGTACACGACTTCGGCGTCGCCAGGCAGCAAGCCGAGCACGGAAGTTTTAACCGTCCAGGCGCGGGAAGGATTGAACCTCGGATTGGCAGTCAGCGTTCGTTATCGCATCGACCCCTCGAAGCTTTCCAACATTCATCAGAATTTGCCACAGCCGGTGGGCGAGCAGGTTGTGGCGCCGGTGGTGTCTTCCACTTACCGGCAGCTTGCGCCGAATTATGTGACCCGAGATATTTTTGCCGTGAAGCGCGAAGAGCTGCGCACCCAGGCGGCGGAAATGATCAAGACGCGGTTGGCTTCGGACGGAATCGTGGTGCGCGAAGTGCTGCTGCGGGACATCCAGTTGCCAGCCGAATACGCGAAGGGGCTGGAGGGCCTGCTGCTGAAGGAGCAGGAGAACGAACGGCTGGGCACGGAGCAAGACATCAAGCTGAAAGAAGTGAAAATTGCCGAACTGGAAGCGGATGCGCAGAAGGCGCGCGACGTGAAACAGGCGGAAGCTCAGGCACAAGTGCGCGTGCTACAGGCCAAGGCGGAAGCCGATGCAATGCAGTACACGCTGCCCTTGAAGGAAAAGCAGATCGAACAGACCAAGCTGGAGGCGCAGGCGCGCAAGGAATCAACCTTGCAGAATGCGGAAGCCGCCGCGCAAGCCAAGATTATAGACAGCAAGGCGGAACTGGAACGACAGCACAACCTTTCCGAAGCCGAAGCCAACCGGATTCGCGTTACCGCCGCGGCTGATTCCGAGCGCATGAAGTATGAAGCGGCCGTGTTGAAGCAGAATCCGATGCTCATCCAGAAAATTATTGCCGAACGGTTGTCGGACAAGCTGCAAATCATGATGGTACCAATCGACGGCAAGAATTTCTTCGCATCGGACGTGATGCGCTCCGCGTTTCAGGGTGGGATGGGCGCGGGTTCCAGTGAGGATGAAGCGCAAGATCCCGCGCCGGTGGCGACTGCCGCGGCGCAGCGCAAAGGGAACAAGCGCCCATAGGTTAAACGAAGAACCGAAGCAACGAAGTAACGACGCAATGGTTTTCGGAGAGGCGGTACGAGCAAGGCCGCCTCCGAGGAACGCCGGCCAATACCCCCGCGGGTGGCCCGGACCGCGTCGCTGGAGGAGCAGCCATGAGCAAAAAGACAAGCACCGCCGCGCTTGAATCGATTTGCAAACGGAAGCTCACAAACCGGCGCCGCGCTCCGCGCCACCCGGCCGGTGCCAGAAGAAGTGAAGAAGTAAAGAAGCAACGAGACGACGACAGTGCCAGAGAGTTTGGGCAGGCACAGATTGTGGCTCGCCGGGAGGACGTCATGAATAGGAAGAGCGGTGCAGGGACAGCAGAAAAGTTTCGGGTGATTTTGCCGGCGATCCTGCGCATTACCTTTTGCCTGGCGATGTGGACGCTGGGTGTGATGACCATGACAATCACTGAAGCGCAGACGCGGGAGCATCGTGTGGCGCAAGACAACCTCGCAATCAACTCGAGTGCCGAGAAGCTGCAGAGTTCAGGGAATGCCGCTCACGAACCGTGGCGCCGTATTCGCGGCGAAAAGATTTCGCGCAATTCCAACGACTGAGGTCCGCGCCAATGGCTTCCACCAAAAACAAAAATAAAACCCCTCAACTGACCCGCCGGGCGGCTCTGACCACGCCGCCCGGCGTCATTTCATGTATGCGAATTCAGTAAGTCTATCGAGGTCTTGCAGGCGATTTCGGGAAGGGTGGTAGCATCTATCTGAAGGAAATTCGAGAGGTGCGGATTGCGGCGAATGGCGGCGGGATTTGTTGTGTGGGCAATGGCGATTGGGGCGGGAATTGCGCGGGCGCAGACACCATCGTGCGCAGATTTGCGGGCACACAAGGAGAAGGTTTACGGATTTCACCTCACGCAGCTGAATGAAACGCAGATTGACGCGAAGAGCAAGGAGATTGATGCGTACTGGAAACAGCTTCAGACCGCCGGACCCGAGGGACTCAGTTGCCTGAAGGAGATGCTGACGGCGGAAAAGAATGATCACATTTTTCAGTTTGATGCGGCTTCATTTCTGTTTCAGCTCGATAAATCTCCGGAGTCGCTGAATCTGGTCAAGGACGCTCTGGCGCAGACCGATTTTCAGGAGACCGACCCGGCTAACTATCTCTCGCTGGCCTTAGAGCTGGGGCAGCGTGGTGTAAATATCCAATCCCTTGCGGCGAGGCTGCTGTTCTTTCCGAATGCGATCATTCACATTTCCGAACACTCCCTGGATCTCGACTCGGATACCGCGGCGCTCTTTTTGTACGGGAGCATGGATTCCGCGAAAGCCAGCAAGGCGTTGATTGCGCAACTGCAGGCGCAAGAGGTGTTTGTGCGCCCCGCCGCGGCGCATCTGCTCGCTGAACAGATGACCGAGGAAGCGTTTCGGGCTCTTAGTACGTGGAGCGGCCTCGCCGAAGTGAAAGAAGACTATCGCCGCAACGATATTCAATCGGTGATGCAATATCAGGCGCCGGACCCAGCGGAGTTTGCGAATCCAAAATGGACGCGCGAGCAGGTGCTGCAAATCATCGCCGGTTTGCCGCACTCACGGCAAGAATTCGACGAGGTGATGAGCACGCGCGGCGCGGAGTTCGACAAGCAGATGCGCGAGAAGAAGCCGGCGCAGGACGAACTGACGAAAATAGTGTCCGAGAGCGAGCCCATATACGGAATTGCGGACCGGACGGCGTTTCAGAACAGCGCGGTGGCCACGCTGAAAGCCGAGGACTTCGTCACCCTGCGGGAAGCGCGGCGCAAGGCGCTTTACAACATTTCCGACGAAAGCCTTTCGGAATATCTCGCGTATACGCAGGTGATGATCCGGCTGCTGAACCGGCTGGATCTGTTCAAGGATTACCGCGCTCACTAACACAAAGAATTTGGAGCGCGGCGCGGCGGGGCGAGCGTGCAACTATTCGGAAAAACGGACGGTAAACTATTTTCGAAGCATTTCTATTTTTCATTGATCGTGATTCCGCTCGCCGGGTTGGCGGCTATTTGCTGCTACACCGTCGCCGCGGAAGTGGATAACGACGCGGCGTTGCGGGACGCCGCGCAGAAGCTTGCGGAACGCGTCGCTTCGATACCGGGGTTGCGCGGTGCATTGCGGCTGGAATGGCATGCGGATGCGAACTGGTCTGAGGGAGAGAGCGCTCATTGGCAAGAGATCGTGAAAGGGGAAATCGAAAAACGGTCGCTGAGCCTGGTGGAAGATTCGGGAGCGCCAATTCTGGCTGTTTTCGCGGCGGAAACGCCGACGCAAATTGTGCTGACGGCTAGGACGCGTGTCTCAGATCGTGATGAAATTCGAATTGTTGCTGTCGCGCGCGCGCTGCTGCCGCCCGGGACGCCTCCGGTGGCGCCAGTCCGATTGGAGCGGCAGCTGATTTACGAAAGCGCCGATCGCATTTTGGATGCAGCTCCGCAGGGAAATGGCGAAGCGGGAAATCTTGACCTTTTGTTTTACAGGAATTTTGAACTCCTGGCCCTCCGCGTGGATTCGAAGGGCGCCGTGAAACAGAGCGTTTCGTTGAACGCCGCGAACTTGAAGCCCACCCGCGACCCTCGCGCGGAGCTGAAGGCGCGGGGAAGTTTGATGTCCGTGGAGCTTTCCGGCAAGGCCTGTGAATTTTCCTGGGAAGCGCCCGCCGACGTGATATGCCGGGCGGAGAAAAATTATGCAGCGCAACAATCCCCTTGGCGCAGGCCGACTCTGCTGGCTTCACCTTGCGACGGAAGTAACTGGAAGTTACTCAGCTCCGGCGGTGAACCAAATGGAAGACAAGTATTGCAAGTGGTTCCTGAGGGAGCTCAGCGGGAAAGCAGCGCAGCGGTGCTGAGTGAATTTCCTGGCCCAATACTCGGCACTAACGGGGCGCAGAATCCCGCCGGGGCGCTGGTGATCTCCCAAAATTTGCGAACTGGAACTTATGAGATTTACAAAATTACGCTGGCTTGCGGCAATTAGCTTCGCGGTCGCCTTGCCGGCCTGCATCGGCGCGCAGACGGCACAACGGCCGCGGTATGGCGGCACGCTGCATGTGAAATTGCGTGCGGCGAGCGTTTCGCTCGATCCGCGCGAATGGACTCCTGGATCGCTTTCATCGGCGGCGAGCGAAAAACTTGCCAGCCTTGTCTACGACCGGATGGTCACGCTGGATGACCACGCCAAGTTTCAGCCGGCGCTGGCCACGGGTTGGTCGCGCGACGCGGCAGCCCGGTATTGGCAGTTCAAGCTGCGCCCCGCAGTGCAGTTCTCCGACGGGTCGCCTCTTACACCGGCCGACGTAGTCGCATCGCTGCAAGGCTCTCTGGGAAAGGGGTTTGAGGTGATCGCCGCTGAAAACGGCGTTGCGATCCGTGCCGCGCATCCCGCTCCCGATCTTCTCGAGCAACTCGCTTCCGGCTCGAATTTTATTTTTCGCAGGAGGCCGGATGCCACGCTGTTGGGGACCGGTCCCTTTTTTGTATTGGAATCGGTCGCCGCCGCGCCTGCGGAAGCGAATCCGTTGGCGATCAAGCCGCCGAGAATAAAATTCCAGGCGAATGAGGGAACATGGTCGGGGCGGCCGTTTGTCGATTTTGTGGAAGTTACCTTAGGTGAACCGCCTCTGCGCCAGCTTCTCGACCTGCAAGTGGGAAAAGCGGACATTGCCGAAATCGCCCCAGACCTGGTGCGCAAAGGTCGGCAGGAAGGATTGCGCATTTGGACTTCCGCGCCGCGGACGCTGGTGGCGTTGCGGTTTGACGACGAGTTCCGTGCGCCCGCATCCGACCAGCTTCGGGAAGCGTTGTGGCTGGCGCTCGATCGCGACACGATGGCCAACGTGTTGCTGCAAAGGGAAGCACAACCTGCCGATTCTCTTTTACCGCAGTGGCTATCGGGATATGCTTTCCTTTTCGAGAGTGCGATGAACTTGCAACGCGCCCGGGAACTGCGGGCTGCTTTTCCGGCGGGTGTGCCGGGTGCCGCTCAACCGTTGCGATTGCGCGTGGATGCCCAGGGGGATTTTTTCAAATTGATGGGAGAGCGAGTTGCGGTGAATGCGCGGCAAGCCAATCTGATGGTGCAAGTGGCTTCTCCGGCGGGCGGGAACAACTTCTCCGCGCCGGCAGTGGCACTGCACCTATTTGCCTGGCATTACGATTCGCTTTCGCCGCACGCAGAATTGGGGACTCTTGTGAAGCAATTGCTGGAGGGCGGGGATTTGCCGGCAAATACGACGGATCCGGAACAGTTTTTCGCGCAGGAACGCCGGTTGCTCGATGAACGGCGCGTCCTGCCGCTAGTGCTGTTGCCGGAGTGTGTGGGCGTGCGCGCAAACGTGCACAATTGGAGTGCATCGCCGTGGGGCGATTGGCGTCTGGCCGATGTATGGCTGGATTCCGAGGATTCGACGACAATGAAATCGCCGGCGGGCTCGCCGAAAAATAGTTCGAGCGCTCGCAGTCCGGGAGCAAGACCATGACTTTCCGCAGCAAAGTATTCTTGATCTTTCTGGTGACCGTGCTCGCCTCCGTCTCTCTGGTGGCCTACGGCGTCACTTTCTACACCCAGCGCGCATTCGAGCAGATGGATTCGCAGCGGACTCATGCGCTGGAAGTGCAGTTTGAAAAGGAGTTTGCCCAGCGCGGGGAAACCATTGTGCAACAGGTGGAAAACATCACCAACGCCGATGTGACCGTGCGCATGGTGCTGGATCTGGCGCGGCCCAATGCCGATGCTTCTTTGTACCTGCACGACGCCAATGGCGCGGCGCAGAGCCATGGCCTGGATTTTGTGGAGTTCGTGAACTCCGACGGCACGCTCGTATCCTCGGCGCAATATCCCGCGCGTGTCGGCTACAAGACGGACTTGGTTGCTACTACCAAGAATTGGGACTCGACCGGCGCTTTCCTGAAGCGCGAAGAGCTGCCGGAGGCGGCGGCGCTTTCGCTGTCCGCGGTGCGCACGCAGACCGTCGGCAACAAAACGATCTACATCATCGGCGGGCGGCGGCTGGACCAGAACTTTCTGGCTTCGCTGGAGCTTCCGGAAGGAATGCGAGCGCTGCTGTATAAAAATCTCGAGCCGACGTTTGTTGGATCGGCGTTGACCGATGCCAACGGCGGGGTCCCGCAGGCGGAGACGTTTCAGTCCCTGATCGAGCAGATTCAGAAGCAGCCCCAAGATGTGACGAAGACTATTTCGTGGAATCACGACCCAGCGAGCGCGGAGACGTTTCATGCTATGCCGCTGAAGGGCCGCAATGGCGAACTGCTCGGGGTGTTGTTACTTGGAAGTTCGGCCAAAGAATTGGTGCTGCTGAAGCGGGAGATTCTGAAGATTGCGGCTGTAGTTTCGCTTGCCGCGCTCTTCATCGGTTTACTGCTCAGCTGGTGGGTCTCCCGGCGTATCACGCGGCCGGTGGAGGAACTTGCCAACGGCGCGCGCGAGGTGGCGAACGGACGGTGGGACACGAAGATCGACGTGAAGGGCAGTGACGAAATTGGGCAGCTGGCAACCGCGTTCAATGAAATGACCGGAACACTTGCCGCCCAGAAGGAAAAGCTGGTCCAGACGGAGCGCGTCGCGGCCTGGCGCGAATTGGCGCGGCGGCTGGCTCACGAACTGCGCAATCCGCTCTTCCCGCTGCAGATTACCGTCGAAAACCTGCAGCGCGCGCGGCAGCTTGGCCCGCAGCAGTTTCAGGAAGTGTTTGCCGAAGCAACGGCGACCTTGAAGGCGGAATTCGCCAACCTGAACAGCATCGTCACCCGGTTCAGCGATTTTTCAAAAATGCCGTCGCCGGAATTTTCGAAAGTGAATGTGAACGAAGCCTTGCGCGATGCGATTCGGTTGTTTGAACCCCAGTTCACTGCCGTTGGCAAGCCGCACATCGGCACGGAGTATTTCTTGAGCGATTCGCTGCCGGAAATTGACGCGGATACGGATTTGTTGCATAAGGCTTTTCAAAATCTCGTTTTGAACGCAATGGATGCCATGCCCGCCGGCGGCACGCTTTCGCTGCGCTCCAGCGACGCCGGAGATGTGGTGCGCATTGAGGTTTCTGACACCGGGAAAGGTTTGACTCCGGAAGAGTGTTCGCGGCTGTTCACGCCGTACTACACCACGAAGCAGCTGGGGACTGGGCTTGGGCTGGCAATCGTGCAATCGGTCGTCAGCGATCATCACGGAACAATCTCTGTTTCGAGCGAAGAGGGACACGGCACAACTTTTCGCATCGAGTTGCCGAAACGCCAGAGTGGCACCGCGCTTAAGCCAAAAACGGATGCAAGAACAGTGGAAAAAGAGTCAGAGCGCGCCGCCGCAGCCTCCGACTAGAGAGGCTGCTCTTCAGATTTTGTAGCGGCCGCTTTCCGAAGCGGGCGCAGTTACATTTGCTCCATTAACCAAGAAACTAAGGGAAAGGTTTGTTGTGCCACGCAAAGCTCACCTGCTGCTGATTGACGACGACCCCAATACCCTGGCTTCTTTGGCGCGCGCATTCCGGCTGGCGGGCCACGAAGCAACGGTATGCGACAGCGCCTCGCGTGCAGTCGAATTGGTGCGTGCCGAGCGGTTCGACCTGATTCTTTCGGACGTGGTGATGCCGGGAAGAAGTGGCATGGAACTGCTGGAAGACTTAAAGAAAGCCGGTGTGCAGACGCCCATCGTGCTGATTTCGGGGCAGGCCAATATCGAAATGGCGGTGAAGGCCACTCGGCTCGGCGCACTGGATTTTCTGGAAAAGCCCCTGAGCACGGACAAACTGCTGCTCACGGTTGAAAATGCCCTGAAACTTTCGCGATTGGAAGATGAAAACCGGGAGTTGCGCCATCGCCTCGGCAAGCACGAATTGGTCGGCTCCGGCGCGGCGATGAAGAAAATGATGGCCCAGATCGAGCGCGTGGCGGCAAGCGAAACGCGGGTGTGCATTCTTGGCGAAACCGGAACGGGAAAAGAACTGGTGGCGCGGGCAATTCATGAGAAATCGCCGCGGCGGGAAAATGCGTTCATCACTTTGAATTGCGCGGCTGTTCCGGCGGAACTGATCGAGTCGGAACTTTTTGGCCACGAAAAAGGTTCGTTCACTGGCGCGGCGGGACGCCACCTGGGGAAATTCGAACAAGCCGAGGGCGGTACGTTGTTTCTCGATGAAATCGGCGACATGCCGCTTGCCATGCAGGCAAAGCTGTTGCGCGTCTTGGAAGAGGGCGAAGTCGAACGCGTCGGCGGCGAAAAGCCGATCAAGGTAAACGTCCGCGTGATTGTGGCCACGCACCGCAACCTGGAAGAACTCTCCAGGAAGAACGAATTTCGCGCCGACCTGTTTCACCGCGTTTACGTGTTCCCGTTGTTCCTGCCGCCGTTGCGGGAACGCCCCGAGGATTTTCCTGATCTGCTCGCCCACTTTGCGCGTCAGGTTGCTGCGCAGAACGGTTGGAAAGAGAAACTCTTTTCGGCGGAGGCGATTGCCGCGCTGCGAAAATATTCCTGGCCAGGCAACGTGAGGGAATTGCGGAACATCGTGGAGCGGTTGGTGCTGCTCGCCGCGGGAGACGCAATCACGGCAGAAGAAGTCGGGCTGGTTCTCCCTGGTGGCGAAGCTACAAGTTCCAACGGCAGCACGGATACGGGGCAGGGAACACTTGTGGAGCGCACGGAGGCCTTCGAGCGCGAAGTCCTGCTGGGTGAAATTCGCCGCCACAATTTTCACATGACCAACGTCGCGCGCGCCCTCGGCCTCGAGCGTAGCCATCTCTACAAAAAGTGTCAGCAACTCGGCATCGACCTCCAATCGCTTCGCAAGCCCGAGTAGCCTTTACACGGTCAGGGCTTTTTCCGCATCTTTCACGCTTCCATAATTGATTGATAAAAATGAGGTTAAGGGCAGTTGTCGATTTCGCTTGACAAATTACATATTGCTATATAGAAATAGCATATCGCAATACACGAAAGGCGGCCCTCCATGACTCTCGGCGACAAACTTCGCTCCCTGCGGGCCATCGAAGGTTCTTTGCGCGGCTTTGGGCGCCCTATGACGCAGGCGGAGCTTGTGGAGGCTATGAAGGAAGAGTTGGGGCGGGGGCTGAGCCAGGCGTACGTTTCGCAGCTGGAGAGCGGCGCTCGGCCTCACATGACCAACACTTCCCGCGAGCTTCTGGCGCGCTTTTTCCGCGTCTATCCGGGCTTCCTGGTGGACGACCCCGAAGGATATTCCCGCGAACTGCAATCCGCGCTTCGTATGACGGATTCGACGGTCGATGCCTGGCTGTATGCAGGCGCCGATCAATTCAGTTCCGATCCGGAGCTCGAGAAAGCGCTGCTGGCTATCGCGGAGCATCCGGATTCTCGCAACGCGCTTTTGCTCCTTGGCGAAATACTTCGCACGCCCGGCTTGGCCGAGCGGCTTGGCGAAGTTCTGCAACCTTCGGCGATCACTGGCTCCGGCCATCCACCGCCAATTCCTTCCCAGAACTAACCCCATAGGGGCCAACGCACGGTTCGTCTGAGTGGCGGGGTGCCGCTCCACGAGGTGTCGTATGACTTGGTCTGACTTCTATCTTTTCTGTTTCCTGGTGGGCTTTTCGCTCAGCGTGCTCTCGTTTCTCGCGGGCGCCGTGCACCTGCACCTGCCGTTCAAGTGGCATCTGCCGTTTCATAGCGGCCATCACGGAACGGGCGGCGGCTCACATCTTTCCTGGTTCAACGCTTCCAGCATCCTGGCGTTTCTCGCCTGGTTTGGCGGAACCGGTTACCTGCTGACGAAGCATTCGAACCTGGTGGCGATCTTCTGCCTGGCGATCGCAATCGCCGCAGGTCTCACCGGCGGCTGGATTGTCTTCCAATTTATGGCGCGCCTGCTGCGCGATACGGAAGTTCAGATGAACGAGTGGGATTACCGTCACGAAGGTTCAGTCGGCAGGGTGAGCATTTCGATCCCTGCCGGAGGCACCGGGGAAGTGATTTTCGAGCAGCACGGCGTGCGGCGCAGCGCCGGAGCACGGAGTGACGACGGTTCTCCGCTCGACAAGGGCGCCGAGGTGGTCATTAGCCGCTACGAAAAGGGCATGGCCTACGTCCGCAAGTGGGACGAATTCACAGGTGAAAAAGTTTAAGGGACTGAAGAACGCTGCAAACAGTTCCAGTCGGGTGAAAAGGGAGGTTTTTATGTTCGATTTCTCAAGTGTCTGGGTCATCGCCGGTCTGGCGGTGCTCGCCGTCTTATTCCTGATGGTTCTGGCGGCGAGGATGTATCGCAAAGCGGGTCCGCACGAAGCCTTGATCGTTTACGGCTTCCGCGGCACGCGCATCATCAAGGGCGGCGGCACGATCATCTTTCCGATGGTGGAGCAATGCAAGGAGCTCTCCCTCGAACTGATGTCGTTCGACGTGGCGCCGCAACAGAGCCTGTATACCAACCAAGGCGTCGCGGTCACCGTGGAAGCGGTCGCGCAACTCAAGGTGAAATCGGATCCAGTGTCTATCCGCACCGCGGCCGAGCAGTTCCTGACCAAGCGCCCGGAGCAACGCGAAGGGCTCATCCGCCTAGTGATGGAAGGGCACCTGCGCGGCATCATCGGGCAGCTCACGGTCGAGCAGATCGTGAAGGAACCGGAAATGGTCGGGGGCCACATGCGCTCCACGTGCGCCGACGACATGAGCAAGATGGGGCTCGAAGTCGTGAGCTTCACCATTAAGGAAGTGCGCGACAAAAATGAGTACATCACCAACATGGGCCGCCCAGACATCGCGCGCATCAAGCGCGATGCCGAAGTAGCCGCGGCCGAAGCCGATCGCGACATCGCCATCAAGCGTGCCGAAGCCACACGCGCTTCGGCGATTGCCAAGGCACAGGCAGACCAGGAACGCGTGGCGGCGGAAACCGCTTCGATGGCCAAGCAGGCGGAAGCCGAGCGCGACCTGGACATCAAGAAAGCCAACTACCTGGAAATCAGCAAAAAGGCCCAGGCGCAAGCCGACAAAGCCTATGAAATCGAAACCAACCGCCAGCAGCAGACCGTGATGCTGGAGCAGGTTCGCATCCAGCAGGTGGAACGCGAAGCGCAGGTGAAGGTGCAGGAAGCCGAAATCAATCGCCGCGAACGCGAACTGATCGCCACCGTTCTAAAGCAGGCGGAAATCGAGCGGCAGCGCATCGAAACGATCGCCAACGCCGAACGCCAGCGCCTGATCAGCGAAGCCGAAGGCCGCGCCTCCTCCATTCGCGCTCAGGGTGAAGCCGAAGCCGAGATCATCTTCAAGAAAGGCGAAGCGGAAGCCCGCGCGATGAATGTGAAGGCGGAGGCTTTCCAGGAGTACAACCAGGCCGCCGTACTAGATAAATTGATTACCGGTTTGCCGGAGGTGGTTCGCGCTTTGAGCGAACCGCTCAGCAAAGTGGACAAGGTGACCATCGTTTCGACCGGCAATGGCGATGCCGCGGGAGCGTACAAGCTCACCGGCGACATCACGAAGATTGCAGCACAAGTGCCCGCGCTCTTCGAAGCGCTTTCCGGCATGCAGATGTCGGAGTTGCTCAGCAAGGTGCGCCTGATCGGCGACAAGGCGCCAAAACCGGAACCGCCGGCGATTAAGGCATAAACCCATTCCGCCGGAGCGCCTCGCAAGACGCGTTCCGGCGCCTCAGTAGCACAGGCTTTAGCCTGTGTCCGAAGTCGAAGTTGGCCACGGGGGTGTCTTATGGAGGAAAGGGTCATGAGTCTGACGTCGCAGCAAAAGCGGGGATTGTTCTGGGCGCTGGGGATACTCATCATGCTGACGCTGAGCGGTGTCGCCTGGGCCCAGATCAACACCGCGCTGACACATTGTTTCTCTCTGTTTTAGTGTAGCGGCCGCCTTCCGAGGCGGGCGCCTTTCAACCCAATCAAGGCCATCGCGAGTGGTCAGGGATCGAGAAAATATAAATTGGAAAGGAGCAGCACCATGGGACTTTTAGAACGCGTAAGCACTTTAATTCGGGCCAATCTCAACGACATGGTCGATCGGGCGGAAGATCCGGAAAAAATGATCAAGCAGGTGATCCTCGACATGGAGAATCAATACCTGCAGGTAAAGACGCAGGTCGCCGTATCCATCGCCGATCAACACATTCTCGAAAAGAAACTTCGCGAGCAGGAAGACACCGCCAAGGACTGGATGCGCAAGGCGGAAGTCGCTGTGGACAAGACGCAGGATGACCTGGCACGCGCTGCGCTGGACCGCTACCAGACGGCGCTGCGGCTCACGCAGAGCTTTCAGGAGCAGGTGAACGACCAGAAAGCGCAGGTAGACACCTTGAAAAATGCGCTGGTGAAGCTGGAACAGAAGCTCGATGAAGCCAAATCCAAGCGCGAAGTGTTGATGGCGCGCCATCGCCGCAGCATCGCTTTGGACAGAGCCGCCAAGGCCCAGGTCGCCGTCGGTGAAGGCTCGAAAAGCGCCACGTTTGACCGCCTGAAAGAACGTGTGAACCACACGGAAGCGACGGCCTCTGCGGAAATCGACCTGCTTCACGACGACATGGCCGAAAAACTGAATCGCCTCGACCGCGACACCGAGGTTGAGCGCCTCCTCAACGACCTGAAAACGCGAAAGGGCTTGCCGGCTTAGCTACCTAAACCCTGTTCACGAGTTGCTGCGCCGAGACGCTTGTCGTGACAGAATACAATCGATGGAATCATGGATGATTGAGGCGCCCGCGGCGATTGCGGCAGGGGTTGCCGGGTTGACCGTGTACGGCGCGGCGTATCCGCGCGCGCAGCTTTTTGGAACTACCGTTTGCCGCACCGGGGCGCCGAACAAACTGGCGATTACGCTTGATGATGGGCCGAATCCCGCTATTACGCCAAAGCTGTTGGACCTGCTGGCGAAGCACAACGCCCGGGCTACATTTTTTCTAGTGGGGAAGTTTGTTCGTGAGTGCCCCGAGTTAACCAAGGAAATTCTGGCAAGGGGGCATGTCCTTGGAAATCACACCGACACTCATCCCAATCTTTTTTTGTGCGGTCCGCGAAGAACCACGGAAGAGTTGCAGCGCTGTGGCGACTCGATCCGCAAAGCTGCGGGAATCGAGCCAAGCTGGTTCCGTCCGCCGTTTGGCTTACGCAGCCCGTGGCTCAATGGAATTGTGAAAAGCCAGGGGATGCAGACCGCGATGTGGACGCTAATCCCGGGTGATTGGCGCGTGAAGCCAGCGGAATGGTTGATCCAGCGCATGAATCCGATCGCCGAGCACGCTCGCAGGAAGCTGCCGCCAGCCACGGGTTACGGCGGCGGAATGACCGGCGACATCCTCTGCCTGCACGATGGGAATCACCGCCATTTGGATGGCGACCGCGCCCACACACTTGCCGCGCTCCTGTATTGGCTGCCGCGCTGGAGCGATTTGGGCCTCGAATTTGTTACAATGGATGAAAGGCAGAGCAAGACCGTCGAGGACTAATGGACGAACGAAGCTTTTACACGGAAAAAGAAGAGATTCGCAAGGTCAAGCTGGTGTGCCCCAGTTGCCGCGGCGAATTTGAAGCGCCGGTGCGCTGGAAGGTCTGCCGCAAGAGGAAAGAGCTTCCGCGCGGGGCAGGCGAAGAAGACCGCCGCAAGTTTGCGAAAGCAACATCCTACATGGTGCGCTTGGAAGATTTGGTGGCCTGCTATAAGTGCCGCAAGCGGTTCGAACTCACTGGGCAGTCCACCGTGCTCATCAACGACAATCTCGGCGATCCGAATGAGGACCCCGAGAATTTTGGGAATCGGTGAGCGGGCGGATAACAGCGCAGTAGATTCGAGCCTTTTCTAATCCAAGAAAATCGAATTGTTATCCTGAGGGCGCGTTGTTTGCGCCCGAAGGATCTCAACTCAAAAATTGTGCAAAAATTAGCTGTTGAGATCCTTCGGCCCCGATCGGAATCGGGGCCTCAGGATGACAGCTGGCGGATGGCGAGCTAAATCTCCGGATACATCTCAAAGAACGCGTCAATCGACTGGCGGAAAGTATCTTCAATCTCTTCCTTGCTGCCTTCGATCAGGTGCATCGCCACGCGCGCGGTCCGCCCGCTCTTCAGCACCACGGTGGCTTCTTTTACTTCTCCCAAGTCGTCCACGGGCAGCAGCCTCATGCCGTAAATCAGCGCCAGTTTCGCCATCCGCATCCTCCTTACCTTGCTCCCAGATTAAGCGGGTCTCGCGCCCCGGTCAAAGCCGCGAGTGAGGAATTCGGCGCCCTGCTGATTTGCGCCTTCAATAACTGCTGTAGCGCTCAGTAAGTGTTCCTTCATATCTCTGAAAAATAACTAATACGCTGCAAGCATCTCTGTGTCAGAATCTCGCATCGGACGATGTACACGGAGGCGCCCCATGAAAATCCGACTGCTCTCGGCAAGTTTGCTGGTTTTTCTCTCGACCGGAGCGCACGCCTTTGCGCAGGCCCCGGAAGGGCCGCAGACTGATGCCCCGGCTCCCACAGCGCGGCCTGCCCTTGTGCCCGCGCAGCGAGCAGCCGGCAACGGGCAAACGATCACTGTGCCCGCCGGCACGCGGCTGGGCGTGACGCTGGAAAATGGCATTTCGACAAATTCCGCAAAGCCCGGCGACTCGGTTTATTTCCGCACTTCGTTTCCGGTCACCATGAACAACAAAGTCGTGATTCCCGTTGGCTCTTATTTGCGGGGAGAAGTTACCGATTCCAAGCGGCCCGGGCACGTAAAAGGCAAGGGCGAGCTCCGCATCCGGCTGAACACGCTGATTCTTCCCAATGGCTACACCGTTGACTTGAACGCGGAGCCGCACAGCACTGACGCTGGTGGAACGAAAACGGACTCCGAGGGCAAAATTACGGGTCCCGGCGGCAAGGGCAAAGATGCCGAGACCATTGCAACCACAACGGTGGCTGGAGCGGGCATCGGCGCCATCGCCGGCGGAGGCAAGGGCGCGGGAATTGGCGCGGGCATCGGCGGGGTTGCAGGGCTTGCGGCCGTGCTACTGTCACGAGGTCCGGATGCGCAATTGCCGCGCGGATCTTCGATGGATCTGGTGCTGGAGCGGGATCTGCAATTGGAATCCGAGCAGGTTCACTACACGAATGTAGGCGAGTCGCACACGGTGATTGTCCAGCCCGTTCAGCAATAACAATCAGAGAAAAGTGAATCAGGCGCCGCGGCTGTGGCTCGCTTGCTGAAAACGCATCGGGCTGAATGGCGCCCAGTCCTCGCTCACCTTTTGTTTGGTCACCCATTCGCGAACCAGCTTCGCCGTGATCGGAGTGAGCAAAATACCGTTGCGAAAGTGACCGGTGGCAAACAACAAGCCCTCCACGTCCGTTGGCCCGAGGATGGGAAGATGGTCGGGTGAGTCCGGCCGCAGGCCCGCCCAGGTTTCTTCAATCCGCGCGGATTCGAGAGCCGGTACCAGCGAGATCGCGCCGGTCAGGATTTTCTTCATGCCCGCAACGGTCACATTGCGATCAAAGCCTTTATATTCCACAGTTGAACCGGCAATGATTCTGCCGTCGTTCCGCGGCACCAGGTACATATGGCCGGACCATAAATCTTTCTTGAGATTTACGGTGTCGCAACGCAGAGCCATCATCTGGCCTTTCGCCGGCGTCACTGGAGCGTAACCCGCCACGCCTTCAATCCGGGCGCTGAAGCATCCCGCGGCGATCACCGTCCACTTGGCTTCCACGCGGCCGTTCTGCAGATGCAGGCCCTTGCATGCGCCGGCCGCGGTCCACAACGCTTTTGCTCCATTGCCTGGAAAAATCTCCACGCCTTTGCGACGAACGGCTTCGAGCGTGGCCTCGGTCAGAAGCCGGTTGTCGAGCGAAGCTTCGTCGGGCCGGTGGACGGCTGCGCGAAGCTCAGCGGTCAGCGCGGGCTCGAGTTCTCGCGCTTCGGGGCCGCTCAGCGCTTCGGCGCGTAACCCCGCGCCCCGGTGCAGCTCCAGGATTTCATCAATTTCGCTCTGTCCCATTCCGTTCAGAAATAGGTCGAGCGCCCCATCCTTGCGATAACCGGCAGATTTTCCGGAAAGCTCTTCCACTCGCTGGATGAAATCGGGATACAGGCGTACGCTCGCCAAGCTGATTGGCAGCAGGGAAGCCATCGCCGAATTTTCCGGCGCGGGGGAAATCATCCCGGCGCTGGCCCAGGAAGCTTCGTGGCCGGGCTCCTGCGCATCGAAAACGGCGACGCGCAGACCTGCAGAGGCCAACTCGAAAGCGATGGACGCGCCGATCAGGCCACCGCCGGCCACCACGACATCGTAGGTTTTCATCTGTTTATTCTAGCGCAACGCCCGCCCGGAAAACGTGGTTGGGGACCCCACTCACGGGTTGGGCGCAAATTCTTTCGAGAGGACTTCGGCCTTTTGCGCATGCGTGCGCGCGCGCTGCCAATCGTTTTCCTTCATCGCTTCCCGCGCACTTTCCACAAATCCGCGTATTTTGGAGACCAGATCCTGTTGTGCGGCGTTCAGCGCCCTGCCCTGGGCGATGCCCAGATTTCGTTCCGCTACGATCAAGCTCTGTTCTGTAGCTGCTATCGCTGCGGACAATTGAGCATCACTCAGTTCTGGCGCAATGATGGGATCGCGAGGCTTTTCGGCGGTCGCGGGACCTGGCACCGGCGGTGTGGCGACGCGCGGTCTGGACGGGGCCCCTCGCGGAACAACGAGGCGCGGCACGAGTCCCGGTTCGAAAGAAATATCTGGGGGATTCGCCAGGCTGACTTCCTGAGGTTGCGGCATGCTCGGACGTCCCATGGCAAGCTGGCTCACGGGAAAGGCCGGGCGTTTTTTTGGTACGCAGCCGCCGCAGGCCAGTGCGCAAGCGCACGCCAGCAGCAGGAAATTCTTCGACGAACTCTCGTTCGTTTGAATCAGGGCGGGGATAATCTGCATGCTTAAGCGGCGAGCGGCAACTCAATTCGAAATGTCGTTCCGCGGCCAACCTCCGAAGTAAAGTTTATCGAACCATTGTGAAGCTGCACAATTCGGAAGGTGCTGGCAAGTCCGATGCCGCTTCCGCCCGGCCGCGTTGTAAAAAAAAGTTGAAATACTTTTTGTTTGTCCTCCGTGGGAATGCCTTTTCCAGTGTCGCCCACAGTGATTTCCGCCATCTCACCACGCCGGCTGAGCGTCAATTGAAGTTGCCCGCCAGTGGGCATCGCCTCAACCGCGTTCAGGACCAGGTTTAATACCGCTTGTTTCAATAAATCGCGGTCCACGAAAACTTCGGGAATGCCGATCGGCAGTAGCCGCGCCACCTGCACATTCGCCTTCTGAAGTTGCGGCTGCGCTACCTCAAGCACTTCGCGGAGCAAATCGGCAAGCTGTGTCGGTTCCAGCCGAACGTCCATCGGGCGCGAGAAATCTAGAAAGCGCTTCACGACCGCGTCGAGCCGGTCAATCTCGACGTCCAAAACGTGCACGGCTTGCAGCGCCGCGCTATCCGCATCGGCGGGCAACGACTCCTTCAGATTTTCCAGCCAGAGTCGCATCGAGTTTAGCGGATTCTTGACTTCGTGGGCCACGCCCGCGGTGATGCGCCCGACTGCAGCCAGGCGTTCGCTGACTTGCAACTGTGTGTTGATGCTTTCGATGGAGTCGAGGTCTCGCAAGGTAATCAGCGCGCCCATGCGGTCGCCGGCGCCCTGAATTTCCTGAACACTTACGCCAACGCGCCGGCGGCCCGCGGCGGTGTCCACTTCGGTTTCCGATGCCACTTCGGTTAACTGGTCGCCGTCAAGGTGCAGCGCTTCGAAGAGCGGATGCCCAGGCGGGAAAATATCCGTCACTCGTCGGCCGAGGAAATCCCCTGCTGGCGCGCCCAGGAATTTTTCGGCTGCCGGACTCACCATCACGGCGCGCGCATCTTTCGTAAACAGGAGCAACCCGTCTTCCATGCCGGCCATAACGGAGTTCATGTTTTCGCGCAGGGAACTGAAAATTTCGTGGACGCCGCGGAGTTGCTGGCCGACCTGTTGAATTTTCTCGCGTACCAGGCCGAGTTCGTCGGTACTTTCGCCTGATTGCTTGGGGGAAACCGCGGGAGTGTCGTAAACGCCGACGGAAATGCGTTCGAGTTGGGCCAGGATGTCGCGGATCGGAGCAAGCGCCGCTCCGCTGACCACCGCCGCCAGGAATGTGGAAAGCACAAGCGCGAGCAGCGCAATCGTGCCCCAGCGCTGCAGGCGTGGCCTCACGTCGCTGAAGAGGAGAGCAGTGGAAACGGCGACACGCACTTCACCAAAGGGATTCCCGCGCAGCTTGAACGGGTAATCCACCTCGAAAATGCGCGTCTTTTCCGCAAGCGCCCGCACTTGCCGCACGAAAGAGCTTTGCACCAGTTGAGAGAACGGTGGCTTGCGCAGCGCCATTTTTCCCACCAGCGCCGAATCGCTGGAGACGAGAGCAACGCCGTCCCGGTCCACGATAGTCACTTCGTAGATAGACGGGGAATCGGTGGAGGATTGCAGTTTCGCCGTCAGTCCATCGCTCAATTCGAACGCGTGGGCCACGTAATCGTGGATTTCTTGGGAGTCTTCAGAGGCGGGGCGCAACCCCTGTGTCTTGGCGTCTTCCAGAGCGCGGCGCGCCGAATCGAAGACTTCGCGCGCCAATTCCGTGGCGCGTTTGTCCGTGTCATGCAAAACCTGCTGCAGCAGTAGTTCCGAAAACACCAGCGACAACACTGCGGTGGACAGGAGCACCAGCCCCGTCATGATCATCGTCAGTTTTGCCCGCAGCCCAAGCTGCATACCGTGCTAGGACTCCGTTTCTGTTTTCTCGCTGCCGTATTCCTTCAGCTTGTTGTGCAGGGTCTTCAGGCTGACGCCGAGCAACTCCGCCGCCCGGGTCTTGTTGTTGCCCGTGGCCTGCAGCGTTTGCAGGATCAGTTCGCGTTCCATTGCATCCACCGTGGTCCCCACGGGGAATTTGATGGACGACAAATCGCTCGGGCCCTTGCTCGCAACCTTGCCAAATTCGCCGGGCAGGGAACTCCGCGAAATCAAATCCTTCTCGGACATGATTGCGGCGCGCTCCAGCACGTTGCGCAGTTCGCGGATATTTCCCGGCCAGGTGTGGCTCATGAAAATGTCCAGCACTTCGGCGCCGATGCCGCGCACGCTCTTGCCGTGTTTCGTGTTGATGTCGCGCAGGATGTGCTCGGAGAGCAGCGGGATGTCGTCCTTGTGATCGCGCAGCGGCGGTAGATGGATGTGAAACACATTCAGCCGGAAATAAAGGTCCTGGCGCATGCCGCCGTTGGCCACGGACTGTTCGGGATCTTTATTGGTTGCCGCGAGCACGCGAACGTCCACCGGTGTTTCCGTTTTGCTGCCGAGCCGCCGGACCTTGCGGTCTTCCAGAACGCGCAACAGTTTGGCTTGTGTTGGCGCGGGCATTTCGCCGATTTCGTCCAGCAGCAGCGTGCCGCCGTCGGCCAGTTCGAAGCAGCCGATACGGCGTTCCGCGGCGCCGGTGAAGGCCCCGCGCTCGTGGCCGAAAATCTCGCTTTCCATCAATGTTTCCGGAATCGCGGAGCAGTTGATGGCCACAAACGGCCCGCCCGCCCGCGGTGAAAGTTTGTGAATCGTGCGCGCCACGATCTCCTTGCCGGAGCCCGTCTCTCCCGTGATCAGCACGGACGCCGAACTTGGCGCAGCCATCTCGATGATGCGCATCACTTCCTGCATGGGTTTCGAGCCACCGACGATATCGCCGAGCCGGCCAGCCTCGCGCAATTGCCGTTGCAACACCACCAGGTTCCGCGCATCGTGCGCCTTGCTCAAGGCTCGGTCCAGCAGCGCGCGCAGCACCGGGCCCTTCAGCGGCTTTTCGATGTACCAGAACGCGCCGGATTCGATCGCGGCTACCGCGCGTTCTTCGCTTCCTTTGCCGGTGATGATGATCGCCGGAACGTCATGGATCTCTTCGCCCAATTGCTTCAGCAGGTCCAGGCCGTTCATCCCCGGAAGTTCCACGTCCGCGATAAGAGTATCTGGTTGAAAGTTGGAAAATTTTGCGAGGGCGTCCTCGGCCGTGTTCACGCCCAGAACTTCATATCCCCACCGCTGCAGGAGTTGCTCGTAACCTTTGCGTGCGTTGTCCTCATCCTCGACGATCAGGATGCGGTCTTTGTGTTCGCCGGTCTCCACCGTGCGTACCGCTTTGCTTTCGTCGCCCATGCGCCTGTGCCTCGTCTCCTCACACCACAGCTATATTGTCGCACTTTGGGTGGGTGAGACGACTGTAACAAGCGCACACTCGCTTGCCAAGCGGTGACAAGGGGCGAGGAGTTCCGATGGTATGTTGTGTAGGCGGAGTCGCGGTGCGGTGATTTCTACTCTCGAACCAAATAGAGCGCGCGCTCCAATTCGAGTTCCAGCTTTGATCCCTTGGGCAGCTCGATCTCCTGGCCGCGCCCTGCTTCCACCAGGTAGGCTGCGAGAGCTCCGAGGGCCGCGCCTTCCGCTGCTTCTTTCTTGTTTTTATCTTTCACGCCGTGCATTGCGCCCATAGCGGCGCCGGCGGCTGCAGCCTGAGCCGCGTCTTTCTGGGTGCTGCTGCGTCCTTCAATCACGCCTTCCTGAATCGGGCCGGCCTTGATGCTGTGATCGCCGGGCACCGAAGCCACTTCGGCGACGATGGGCAGCTTGCCAAAACGCGTCTGAATTTCATCGAAAGCCAGCCAGATTTTCGCTCGGCCTGTCGTTCCCGCGGGATCGACGCGGCTGATGTGGCCGGCGATTACGGCCCCGGGCGGCAGAAAATTACCCTGACCGGCTTCGAGAGGCTCAAGTGTGCGCACGTGGAACGCCTGATTCTTGTGCACTTCTTTGGTGTTGAGATCGCTTTCGAGACTCACCAGAAAGCGCGTGCCCGGCACGACCGCAAAAGTCTCCACTGGCAAACCGTGGCGTTCGCCGTCGGCAGCGTGCGTGCTGGCTCGTGGTGCCGCCGTCTCCGTCTGCAAATCGTCACGGCTGATGACCGGCGCCTCTTGCGCGCGGACGTTTGCCGCGAACGCAAACCCGATTGCGGTCCCCAGAGTCCCGATTGCTAGAATTCGTTTGGTGAATGATTCCATTGACCGACCTCCTGGTTCAAGCTCGAAGAAGAAAAGAGCACTCTGAAAGCCATGCCATCTAATCTGACGCCAGGTCTATGTCATAGATAATAATAGAGATACGGTGCTGGTGCTCAAGCGAGACACGACGCTTATGCCAGCCGTTGCCTCCATCGGCGTCGGGGCAACCTTGCAGGCTCAAATTGCCGCTCTGGCCGCAGCAATCACGAATGCAATGTAACTCGGGGTCGACTTGCTACTCTTACTTGGTGGGAGACAGCCACGAAATGCTGATCAATCAAAAGCCGGAACTGACCAATGCAGACGTGACGCCCAAAGAGGTCTACCAGAACCGTCGAACGTTTCTTCGCAATGCCGGGTTGGCGGCCGCGGCCTCGTTCGCCGGCCGTGAATTGTGGGAACTTGCTTCACCGTCCTCCCGCGCCTCTGCGGGAACAAAACTTGCGGGAGTCTCGAAAAGCCCGTTCAGCACCACGGAAAAGCAGAACACCTACGACGACGTTACGCACTACAACAATTATTACGAATTCGGTGTGGACAAGACCGAGCCCGCGAAAAACGCGCAGAGCCTGAAAACATATCCCTGGGCTGTCTCCATCGAAGGGGAAGTGAAGAAACCCCGCCAGATCACCATGGACGAAATTCTAAAGCTGGCCCCTCTCGAAGAACGAATCTATCGCCACCGCTGCGTGGAGGCGTGGTCCATCGTCGTACCATGGATCGGATATTCGTTCAGCAATTTGGCCAAGCTGGTTGAGCCCGCGCCTTCTGCAAAATATGTGGCCTTCGAATCATTCTACGACCGCAAGCAAATGCCCCAGGCGATGTACGCGGGGATCGATTTTCCCTACGTGGAAGGTTTGCGGCTGGACGAGGCGATGAATCCGCTCACGTTGCTTTGCGTCGGAATGTACGGAGAAACGCTGCCTAATCAGGACGGCGCGCCGGTACGCATGGTGATTCCTTGGAAATACGGATTCAAAAGCGCCAAGTCGCTGGTGAAGATCCGTTTTCAGAAAGACCAGCCGCCCTCGACGTGGAATCGCCTTGCTCCGGACGAATACGGCTTCTATGCGAACGTAAACCCCGCCGTTGACCACCCGCGTTGGAGCCAGGCCAGGGAGCGCCGCCTCGGCGACTTCCTCAAGCGCGACACCTTGATCTTCAACGGCTACTCGGATCAGGTCGCCAATCTCTACACTGGCATGGACCTAAAGAAATACCACTGACCTGCTAAGGCTTCATGCGTAAACTGCTGATCAACAAGTGGACCAAAGCTGCGAGTTTTTTGATTTGCCTGTTGCCATTAGGGTTTCTCCTCTGGCGCGGCCTCCACAACGGGTTGACGGCCAACCCGATTGAGTTCATCACCCACACCACGGGCGATTGGACGCTGCGTTTTATTTTGTTCACGCTGTGCGTCACGCCACTCCGCAAGCTGCTTGCTCTGCCGGAATTGATCAGGTTCCGCCGCATGCTGGGGCTCTTTGCTTTTTTCTATGGCTGCCTGCACTTCACCACGTATATATGGCTGGACAAATTCTTCGACCTGAAAGAAGTGTGGAAAGACATCGCCAAACGGCCGTACATCACCGTGGGATTTCTCGCATTCGTATTGCTGATTCCGTTGGCGATCACGTCCACGGCTGGTTGGATCCGGCGCCTCGGCGGGCGCCGCTGGCAGTTGCTCCACCGCGCGATTTACATCAGCGCGGTTGCCGGCGTTATTCACTATTACTGGCTGGTGAAATCGGCAGTGCTGCGGCCTCTGGCGTATGGAGCCGTTGTCGCGGCGCTTCTGCTGTGGAGATTGGCCGCAAAGCTTCGTTCAGGGACGGACGCTGAGAATGCGAGCTTGCTGAAAGCGCAGCCACAAAAGTCTCAAACTTGAGTGAGGAACGTCTTGATGCGCTTCAGTACCGTGGCGTACATGGCTTCAGTCAGTCGCCCGGTCTGGGTATTTTGCTGGCTCGGGTGGTAAACGCCAAAGAGCCGCGGCAGATCATCGGCAAAGGCGCACTCCGCGCCGTGGGAAAAGCGGTACGCGGCGCGCGAAGTAATTTGCCTACGCTGCTTCAGGATTTCCAGGTACGCCTCCCATCCAATTTTCCCCAGCGCCAGCACGGCGCGGGGCCGCAGAATTTCCAGTTCTCGCTCAAGGTAGCACCGACAACTCAAAATCTCGCTTGGAAGAGGTTTGTTCGCAGGAGGCGCGCAACGCACCGCCGCGGCGATGTATACGTTATTTAACTGCAAGCCGTCCTCACGGTGCAGGGAGGTAGGCTGGTTCGCAATCCCCGCCTTGTGCAACGCTTTGTATAGAAAATCCCCCGAACGGTCGCCAGTGAACACGCGGCCGGTGCGGTTCGCTCCATGCGCGGCGGGCGCCAGCCCAAGAATAAACAGCTGCGCGCGTGGATCGCCGAAGCTGGGAACTCCACGTCCCCAATAAGTCCACTCGCGAAACGCACGCCGCTTCTCCTTCGCCACCTTTTCCCGGTATTTCACCAGCCGCGGACATTTGCGGCACGCGCAAACTTCTTCCGCGACGACTTTCAGCGCAGATTCCGAATTCAACGCTTCCTCTTCAACACGTCCGCCAGCACCACCGCCTGGTTCTGTTTTTCGTCGTTTCTTCCGTAGAGCAACGTCACGAGTTTGTGTTCCGATTCCAATTTTCGAATCTCGCCGAGCAAATCTTTCTTCGCCGCCAGCTCTTTCTGGTAGCGCTTCTCGAACTCCGGCCACTTTTCCGGCTCATGGCCAAACCACTTTCTCAGCGCATCGCTCGGCGCGATCTCCTTCATCCACTGATCCGCTGCGGCGCGCTCTTTTGTCAACCCGCGTGGCCACAGGCGATCCACCAGCAGGCGGAAGCCGTCTTCCTTCGCGGGTTTTTCGTAGACGCGCTTCACGCGAATCATCGTCCACCTCATCCCAAAAACTTCAGCACCGCATCATGCACAAGCCCATTAGTGCTTACGAATCGGCCTTTGTAAATCGTTCGCTCGCCGTCCACGGTCGTGGATTTGCCGCCAGCCTCTTCCACGATGATTCCCAGCGGCGAAAGGTCCCAAGGTTTCGAAATCCAATCCACCGCGCATTCGATCGCGCCTTCCGCTACCAGCATGTGCTGCCAGAATCCACCCATCGAGCGGCTGTTGCGCGCCGCGTCGGCCAGCCGGCGCATGCGTTCCCTTGCCTGCGCGTCCTTTCTCGGTCCCGTTCCCGTGGTGAAAATCATGGACTCCGAAAGATTCTGCACTTGCGAGACGCGAAGTCGCTGTCCCCCGCGCCAGGCGCCTTCGCCCCGATACGCCCACCAGCGCGAGCCTTTCTCCAGTGCCGGCGCGCTCACCATGCCGGCCACGATTTCCGCGTTCTCCTCGATGCCAATCAGAGTGCCGAACGTGGGAATGCCGCGCGTAAATTCCTCGGTGCCGTCGATCGGATCGATGATCATCCGTGCCCGGCCATTGGTTGCCGGGCCGTTTGGCACTTCGCCGCTGGTCTCCTCACCGACCACGTCAATCGGCAAACCGCTCGCCTGCACTTTGGCAATTGCCATCTGCTCGATGCGCTTGTCACCTTGCGTCACCACGGTTCCATCGAGTTTGCGTTCCGTGCCCATTGCACCGCCGCGGAAATAGCTCATCGCGATCGAGTCTGCTTCATTCGTGATGGCGTCCAGCAACGTCCCGTATTTGGCCTTATAGCTCATCCGATCTCCCGCTTACCATTGTAGCGGACACCTTCAGGTGGCTCAGAGCGACCTTGCAGGTTTCAGCTCACAGTAACCCACTCTCGGCGTCACTCGCCGCCCTGATTTGACACGCATGCCCACACTCCCTAGCATACAAGTTCAACCCCATGAACGCCCACGCCAACACCGGCACCGTCCTCGATCGCATTCTGGAAGCGCGCCGCGCGGAAGTGGACCACCGCAAGCGCGTGCTGCCCGAGACGGCGCTGAAATACGGGGTAAAAGCCGCTCCGCCGGTGCGCAATTTCGCCGCTGCTCTCTCGCGCGATGCCATCAATATCCTCGCCGAGTTGAAACCCGCTTCTCCGTCGCGAGGAATCATCCGCGATCCATTTGATGCGCCCGCGTTGGGAAAGGCACTATCTGAAGCCGGCGCCGCGGCGCTTTCCGTGCTCACGGAAGGTGAATTCTTTCGCGGTTCGCTGAAGAATCTGCGCGATGCCCGCAAGGAAATTGTGCTGCCCGTTCTGCGCAAGGATTTTATTTTTGATCCCTGGCAGGTTTGGGAATCGCGCGCGAACGACGCCGACAGTTTTCTACTGATCGTGGCCGCGCTTGCGGATGAGCAACTTCGCGCGCTCATCGCGCTCGGGCGAGAACTGGGGATGGAGCCGCTCGTTGAAGTCCACACGTGCGAGGAACTTGAGCGTGCCTTGCCGGCGGGAGCCCGCATCATCGGCGTGAACAATCGTGACCTTAAGACGCTCACTGTGCGAATGGAAACTTCTTTCGAACTGATCGAGCATATACCTGAGGAGTGCATCGCCGTTGCCGAATCCGGGTTGCGTTCTCATGATGATTTGCAGAAGTTACGTGCCGCGGGCTTTGATGCCTTTCTCATCGGTGAGCACCTCATGCTGTCGCCTGACCCGGCCGCCGCTCTGCGCGCGCTTCTTGTTCCGCCCGCTTCCGGGGGATAATTCTTCATGGTCCGCGTTAAAATCTGCGGCATCACCAACGTCGAAGACGCGCTGCTCGCCTGCGAACTCGGCGCCCACGCCGTCGGCCTGAATTTTTACGAAAAGAGCCCGCGCTGCATCTCTCCGTTTACGGCCAGCAAAATCATCCAGAGGCTGCCGCCATTCGTCACCCCCGTCGGTATCTTCGTGAACTGGCAAGCCGCGCCGGTTGCCAGCCTAGCGAAAGCTTTGGGCCTTGCAGCGGCTCAGTTGCATGGCGATGAAACGCCGAAACTCGCTAGTGAGGTTGCGAAGAAAGTTCCAGTGATCAAGGCGCTGCATGTGGGGAAGGGAAGCGGGCTACCGTCGTTCACCATGTATCGGGGGGTCACCGCGTTCCTCCTTGATGCTCCACACTCCGGCCAATATGGCGGGACGGGTGGCACCGCCGACTGGACGCTGGCACAGGCCGCCGCGAAATCTCATCGTGTTCTTCTTGCTGGCGGACTGACCCCGGAAAATGTTGCCGAAGCGATTCTTGCCGTCCGTCCGTATGCCGTGGATGTGACCAGCGGCGTCGAAGCGAAGCCCGGGAAAAAAGATCCCGGGAAACTGCGCGCTTTCTTCGAGGAAGTTGCCCGCGCTAATCAACAAATCTGCCTCTAGCCCGATTTGCCGGGACCGGAAGGCGAAACAGGGCCGACTCGAAGTACAATAAAAGGCTAGACCATGAGCAGCCAACTCACCATACCTGCCGCTGTGCCGGGGCGTTTCGGGCCTTACGGCGGCCGCTACGTTCCTGAAACGCTGATGGTGCCGCTCTACGAACTGGAGCGCGCGTACGAGCTGGCGAAAACCGACTCCGTGTTCCATGCGGAGTTTCAATCGTTGCTCAAGAATTTTGCGGGGCGTCCTACCCCCCTGCAGTTCGCTTCGCGGCTGACGGCCAAATTAGGCGGCCCGCGGATCTATCTGAAGCGCGAAGATCTGCTGCACACCGGTGCGCACAAAATCAACAACGCCATCGGCCAGGGTTTGCTCGCCGTGAAGATGGGCAAGCCGCGGATCATCGCGGAAACCGGCGCCGGCCAGCACGGTGTTGCTTCGGCCACGGTTGGAGCACATCTTGGTTTGCGATGCACAGTTTACATGGGCACGGAAGACATGGCGCGCCAGGCGCTCAACGTCGCGCGGATGCGCATGCTGGGCGCGGAAGTGATCGGCGTGGAGTCCGGCAGCAAGACTTTAAAAGACGCCATCAACGAAGCCATGCGCGATTGGGTCACCAACGTGCGCGACTCGCATTACCTGTTGGGTTCCGTCCTCGGCGCGCATCCATATCCCACGATGGTGCGCGATTTTCAGGCCGTCATCGGCCGTGAAGCTCGCCAGCAGATTCTTGCCGCGGAAAAGCGTTTGCCCACACATCTATACGCATGCGTTGGTGGCGGTTCCAACTCGATCGGATTGTTCTACGAATTCTTGAAGGACGCCGACGTGAGGATGGTGGGGATCGAAGCCGGTGGCCGCGGCAATGGCTTGGGTGAGCACGCCGCGCGTCTCGCCGCGCATCAGGGCTTCACCGGCGCGCGCCCAGGCGTGCTGCAGGGCACGTACACCTACGTTTTGCAGAACGAAGACGGCCAGATTGCCGCCACTCATTCCATTTCCGCCGGCCTCGATTATCCGGCCATCGGGCCGGAACACGCATGGCTGGCCGACCAGCATCGCGCCGAATATGCCGCCGTGGACGATCTGGCGGCGCTCGATGCGGCGAAGCTTCTTTCGCGCACCGAAGGGATTATTCCCGCCCTTGAATCCGCACACGCCATCGCGGGTCTGATCGAACGACTGCAGCAGTTCAAGTCCAGCGACCTGGTCATCCTCAATCTCTCCGGCCGCGGCGACAAGGACATGGACACCTATACGCGGCTGCTTTAATCTGCCAACTCCAATGACCAGTGCGCCACAAAACTCGACCCGTATCTCAAAGCGCTTCGCCGAATTGCGCGCCGCAGGGGAACTTGGCCTTGTTGCCTACGTTACGGCCGGGGACCCGTCGCTGGAAGCGACGCACAAATTTGTGCTTGCGTTGGCCGATGCCGGCGCCGACGTGATCGAACTCGGCGTTCCATTCAGCGACCCAGTTGCTGATGGACCTACGATTCAGCGAGCTTCGGAGCGAGCTTTGAAAGCTGGCGCATCCCTCGCCGGCGTGCTCGAACTGGTTCGCCGAATTCGACAATCCAGCCAGGTGCCGCTCGTTCTCTTCACCTATTTCAATCCCGTCCTGCAAATGGGTCTTGATAAGTTTGCCGCCGCCGCGGTGCTGGCCGGAGCCGATGGCGTGCTCGTTACCGATTTGACGCCGGAAGAGTCCGAGGAGTATCGCCGCATAATCCACGCGCAAAATCTCGATACCATTTTTCTTGCGGCGCCCACTTCGGATGACGAGCGCCTCCGGAAAATCTCGGCTTGCTCTTCTGGATTTCTCTATCTCATTTCCCGCACCGGGGTAACCGGCGCAAAAGATTCGCTGCCCGACGATCTTCCCGGTTTGCTGCGGCGTGTTCGCCAGTTTACGGAGTTGCCCGTCGCGGTCGGCTTTGGCATTTCGCTGCCGGGCCACGTTTCAGTGCTGGGCGGTCTGGCGGATGCCGCGGTGGTGGGCTCCGCGCTGGTCTCCGAGATTGAAAAAGCTTCCACGGTTGAAGCCGCTTCGGCAGCGCTGCGCGGTCGCATCCAGTCGCTGAAAGATGCGGGCCGCCGCGGGCTCTCCCGGCGTGAGGCCACGATATGAATATCTCCGACTGGCGGCAACGTATGGACGAAATCGACAAGAAACTGGTCGAGCTTCTGAACGAGCGTTCGCAGTGCGCCCTGGAAATCGGGCGGCTGAAACACGCCGCGGGCATGCCGATTTACCAGCCGGCACGCGAAAATGAAGTGCTGTCCAACGCCGCTCGCAATAATCGCGGTCCGCTGACAAATGCGGCCATACGCCGTTTGTTCGAACGCATTATCGACGAAGCGCGCAGCGCCGAGCGCGTCGCGATGCACGGCGAGGCCGGCGAAGCTGATAAGAAGTGAGTGCCCGAATTTGTAGCGGCCGCTTTCTGAAGCGGGCGCAGTCTTCCGCGCAAAACATTTCAGGGAATTGAGGACGAATCATGGTCATCGTAATGCAAGAAGGCGCAACCGAAGAGCAGATCCAGCACGTCATTGACCGCGTTGTCGCCAGCGGCTTTGACGTTCATCGCTCCACCGGCGCATCGCACACGGTTTTGGGAGCCGTCGGCGTTCACCGCGATTTCGACCACCGCGACTTTGAGCTGTTGCAAGGCGTGCGCGAAGTGGTCCGCATCACGCAGCCGTTCAAACTCGCCAGCCGGCATTTCAAACCACAAGGCACAGTGATCGATCTTGGCCGCGGTGTAAAAATCGGCGGCCCGGAAGTGGTCGTTGCCGCTGGGCCGTGCTCCGTGGAATCACGCGAACAAATTATGGCTGTCGCCGAAGCCGTTTCCAAAGCCGGAGCCAAAATCATGCGCGCCGGAGCGTTCAAGCCTCGCAGTTCGCCCTACGCGTTTCAAGGCATGGGAGAGAAAGGCCTCCAATTGATGCGCGAGGCCGCCGACAAATTCGGCCTTTTCGTCGTCAGTGAAGTGATGGATGCCTCGCAAATCCAGATGATGAGCACCTACGTGGACATCTTTCAGGTTGGCGCGCGCAACATGCAGAACTATTTTCTGCTTCGCGCCCTCGGCGAAGTGCAGAAACCCGTGCTCCTGAAGCGCGGCATGTCCGCCACTATCGAAGAGTTGCTGCTCTGCTCGGAATATATTCTGGCCGGTGGAAACTACAACGTCATCCTCTGCGAGCGCGGCATCCGTACCTTTGACACCTACCTTCGCAACACGCTGGACATTGCCGCGATCCCCGTAATCCAGAAACTTTCGCATCTTCCGATTTTTGCCGATCCATCGCACGGCACCGGACGCCGCGACAAAGTCGGCGCCATGGCCCGCGCCGCGGTGGCCGCCGGCGCCGACGGCCTGCTGATCGAAGTACACAACGACCCCGATCACGCCCTCTCGGACGGCGCACAATCTCTGGAGCCGACCCAGTTCGCGCAACTCATGAGTGAAATCCGCATCATCGCGCCGGCCGTCGGCCGCCGCGTCGCGTAACGATGCCCCACCTGATTCAACGCGCAACCATTCTCGGCACTGGCCTCATCGGCGGCTCGTTTGCCAGGGCTCTGCGCAAATATACCCCGGACATATACATCGCGGGCTGGGACCGCGCAGAAATCGCCCGCGATCTGGAAAACTCCGGCGTGGCCAACGCAACGTTTTCCGGAGCAATTGAACCCGCCATTCGCGGCGCCGACTTGATTTACATCGCGCTCCCCATCGGCGTCACCCTGGACATTCTTCCCGAAATTGCCCAAAACGCCTCGCCGCAAGCCCTGGTCACGGACGCCTGCAGCACCAAGATGCGTATCTGCACCACTGCCGCCGAGTTGTTTGAGGAAGAAGAATCGAGCCCCATTTTCCTGGGGGGACATCCGATGGCCGGGCGCGAACTTTCCGGCTTCGCGCATTCGGACGCTGAATTGTTTCAGAAAACCACTTACGCGCTTATCGGGCCGGCGCAGGATGATCGCGACCCGCGAATCATTGCGTTCACGAAGATTCTGGAAAAATTGGGTGCGCGGCCCACGTGGCTGGGAGCGCAGCAGCACGATTACGCGGTGGGACTCGCTTCTCATCTTCCGCAACTCACCGCTGTTGCGCTCGGCTCGTTTCTCTACGACCGCCTCGACGAGAACGGCTTGCCCATTACGTTGGCAGGGCCGGGATTGCGCGACACGTTGCGCCTTGCCGGAAGCTCCTACGCCACCTGGCGCGACATCGTCCTCACCAACCGGGAAGTGCTCTCCGCGGCGCTGGATCTTTTTGCCCGGCGTCTCGATGATCTCCGCGAACGCCTCGGCTCCCGCGAACTCGAAGCCGACTTCGACGCCGCCAACGAACTCTACAAGCTCCTGCGATCTCTGTAGGGACCGCCTTCTGAGGCGGTCCGGATGTTATTTCGCGACTGACGGCTCTTCCTTCAAATACGACGCACTCAGCGTCCCCTTCTTCTTCGCAATCTCAATCAGCGTCGGGTAAAACTGTACAAAGGTCGTATCCACGGCCGTGTGCTGCGCGTGGCACGAGTAGCACTCCATCTCCACCGGAAACATCTTTGCCGTTGGGGCGTCGTCGAAGCCAAAAAAAGCCCACTTTCCAGGGAAACGGCTTTCATCCTTCACGTGAACCTCGCGGCCCATCACTTCGGTAGTCTGATAATGGCCCGCTTTGTTGATCGCGGACTTGGTTTCCGCGCCGCGCACTTCCAGCACCAGGATGGTCTTGTCCGGCCAGGTGCCGTTGGCCACGAAATATTTGTACGATTCCGGGTTCACGAAGACATTGTCGAACATGGAATGATTCATCCCCGCATTCGGCCGGTAGTTCATGTCGATTCCCGTGCTCAGGTACACCCATTCGCGGTAATTTGCGGGGAACTTCAACTGCCCGTCCGCCGTATATTGGGGTATGTTCGCGGGAACGGGATTCGCCTCGTTTGCAGGGGGAAGCACGCTCCCCAGAATTAACAGCGCCAACGAGATGCCCAACAGCACGCCAATTCTCAACATTGCTTTTCCTCCATCCGTGTATCCGCCACTCGTGCACAAAACTAACCAATTCCTCCGAACCGCGTCTAGAACAAAAGCAACATCTTTCCGCGCCCGGAATCCCAATGGCTGAATCACGACCCACACCCAGCGGCGAATCTCGCCTTCAAGGCGGCCAATTCTTCGGCGCCGTCCGCCATCGCCTGGAATCCTCCGGGGCGGTGTTCAGCGATCTGCGCCATCCCGTGCCGCGAAAATTGCCGATGCACTCGCACGAATTGCCGTTTTTCGGATTGCTGCTCCGTGGTTTTTATGGCGAGCGCTATGGCCGCCAGCAAAAACAATTTTCGCCGATGTCTTTGATGTTCCGTCCCGCGGGCATCCCGCACCAGGACGAAATCGCGCCGGGTGGATTGCGCTTCTTCCACGTCGAATTAAGGCCCGGCTGGAAAGTGCGGCTCGCCGAATGTTCCGGCAATCTCGACCGGGGATGCGAGGACACGCGCGGCGGGCCGCTGTTCTGGTTGGCCATGCAGCTGTTTCGGGAAACTTTCACGGTCGAACAGGCAGATCCACTTTGCGTGGAGAGCCTGCTGGCCGAAGTGACGGGATTGGCGGCGCGGCTCCCTTTTCAGGAAAAGCAGCATGCACCGGATTGGCTCACCCGCGTACTGGACAAACTGCACGCCGAATGTTGCGCGCGCCTCACCCTCGACGACTTGAGTGCCGTGGCCGGCGTGCACCCCGTGCATCTTTCCCGCGTTTTCCGCCGTTTCCAGCGCGAAGGGATCGGCGAATATACTCGCCGCCTACGCATCCGCGCCTCCTGCCGTTTTCTGCTCGACCGCGAGTTGCCGCTGGCCGAAATCAGCCAGCTCACCGGCTTCGCCGACCAGAGCCATTTCACCCGCGAGTTTCGCCGCGTCACCGGCCAGACTCCGCACGCGTTCCGCTCGCAACTCTCTTCACATCTCCAGTAGCCAGCGCCGGAAGCGCGCCACGCCACTAGCCCAGCGCGCAAGCGCTGGGTCCGGACCCGCACGGGAAAAGCCCCGGAGGGGCGACACAATCCTCCCGGCTATGCTAAAACCTTCTTCATGGATAAACGCATCGCCTCTGCCGACGCTGCCATCGCCAATCTGCGCGATGGCATGACGATCTTGATGGGTGGCTTCGGCTTGTGCGGCATTCCGGAGAATCTTATCGCTGCAGTACGAAGCAAAGGAACGAAAGACCTCACCGTGGTAAGCAACAACGCGGGAGTAGACGACTTCGGCATCGGCCTGCTGTTGCAAAATCGCCAGGTGAAAAAAATGATTTCCACCTATGTCGGCGAGAACAAGCTGTTCGAACAACTCGTTTTGAGCGGCCAATTGCAGGTGGAGCTGAACCCGCAAGGCACTCTCGCCGAACGCCTCCGTGCGGGCGGCGCTGGCATCCCAGCCTTTTACACCCCTACCGGTTACGGCACCATGGTCGCCGATGGAAAAGAAACCCGTGAATTCGACGGCCGCCACTTCGTTCTGGAGCGCGCCCTGCGTGGCGATTTCGCCTTCATCAAGGCCTGGAAAGGCGACCGCTGGGGCAACCTCGTCTTCCGCAAAACCGCCCGCAACTTCAATCCGGTAATGGCCACCGCCGCGGACTACGTCATCGCCGAAGTCGAACAACTCGTCGAACCCGGCCAACTACCACCCGACCAAGTCCACACTCCCGGCATCTACGTCAATGCAATCTTCGAAGGCGCCAACTACGTAAAGCGCATCGAAAAACGCACCGTGAGGAAGGGTTGATAATTTTGTTCACAATCGGGGGCTTGATTGTCAGCTCGCTTCTGGTCGGGCGGCTCGCCTACGAACTTAGTACAGGTAAGCTTTATGATCGACGATGGAAGGCTTATACAAATCGTCAAGACAATCCTATGTTGTATTGGTCCACCATAATATTGCAAAGCCTGGTTGCCCTGATGCTGCTCTCTATATGGATATTCACGATTACGGGCACAAAGAATTGAGTGGGCCCATGTCTTTGATTTTAGTCTTTAGCTGAAAACAGTAGGCTGTGGACCCTAAACTGCCTTTATGACCGAAGAACAGAAACGTGAACGCATCGCCCGCCGCATAGCCAAAGAGCTTCGCGACGGCTACTACGTCAATCTTGGCATCGGCATGCCCACGCTTGTCGCCAACTACGTGCCCGCCGGTATGGACGTCATTCTGCAATCCGAAAACGGCATGCTCGGGGTTGGGCCGTATCCGCGCGAAGCCGAAGTCGATCCCGACCTCATCAATGCCGGAAAGGAAACCGTCACCGAGCTTCCCGGCACCTGTTATTTTTCTTCCGCTGATTCGTTTGCCATGATTCGCGGCGCCCACGTGGACCTGACCGTCCTCGGCGCGCTGCAGGTGGATGAAAAAGGCACGCTGGCCAACTGGGCCATTCCCGGCAAAATGCTGAAAGGCATGGGCGGCGCAATGGACCTGGTTGCCGGAGCGAAGCGCGTCTTCATCGCGATGGAACACGCCACGCGTGACAACAAGCCTAAAATCCTCAAAAAATGCACCCTGCCCTTGACCGGTGTCGAAGTGGTCGATCACATCGTCACCGAACTCGCCTTCATCGACATCACTCCCCAAGGCCTGGTGCTTCGCGAACTCGCACCCGACGCGACACTCGAACTGGTGCAATCTCTGACCGAGCCAAAACTCCATCTACCGTCTAATGGCCCCGCAGTCATGCCTGTCTAGAAAATCTGTGCAGACCACGAAATCCAAGCCAATTCGCCGGAAACCGGCTGTCACGCGGCCGAAGCTCTTGCCTGTCTCGGAAGAGACGCGCCGCTGGTCGGTCCTGCTTGAATCCGAATTGCTCACCTGGCCCGGCGTGATCGCCAAGCGCATGTTCGGCTTCCGGGCCATTTATCGTGGAAAAAGGATTTTCGCCGCGCTCCCCAACTCCCGCGGATTCGGTCCGGACCCTTCCATCCTCCTGAAATTCCATCCCATGCCCCCGGCTCTTTTGAAGCGAGCCGAAAGCGATCTTCGCCTTCACACCAACTCTCCGGGAAAAGGCTGGTTCTCGTTCACACCGATTTCCGATACCGACCTCCACGACGCGCTGGATTGGCTCAGTCATTCCTACGAAACCGCGAAACCAGGAAAATTCCGCTGAACTCCAGCCCGTACAATTGGCCGGAAACCTCCACCACAACTCTTCCCGAATTTTGATTCGCCTGCGGTATTCTGGAAGGGAGATAGGACAATAAACATTCATGGAACCCAACTCTATCGTCATCGTCAGCCTGCATTCCCCTCGCGAAAAAATCTGGGGCATCTTGCTGGAAATCAATCCCAGCGGGGTTACCATGCGTGGCGTTGATTTGAATTCCTTCGACCACTTCGTCAGCCAAATCAACCAGTTGGATGCCGAGCGCGTCGGCCTGCCAACCATCTTTTTCCCCATGACCCGCGTCGAACGCATCTCTCTCGACGAGCCTTCCGGCTCCATCCCCTCGATGTCCGAGATTTTTCAGCGCAAAATCGGCCGCTCGCTGATGGATTACCTCGCGCAGTTTGCCTGAACTGCGTTATCCTTTTGACCAATGAAAGCTCGGATCTGGACCGTACCCAACCAAATTACGTTTTTGCGCCTGGGCTTCCTGCCATTTTTCCTCATTCTGATTTTGTATGAAAAATACCAGTGGGCGCTGCTGGTGCTGTTTGTCAGCGCCGCAACGGATGCGCTGGACGGTCTGCTGGCCCGCAGCCTGGACCAGAAATCCGCTCTTGGCGCGTATCTCGACCCAATCGCCGACAAACTGCTGCTCAGTTCTTCATTTATTGTGCTCGCGATGGAAAAGAAAATCGGCTGGTGGCTGACGATTCTGGTGATTAGCCGCGACATGCTGCTGCTTGTCGTGGCCGCCGTCATTCTGATTATTCAGGGGTACCGGCCTTTCCCGCCAAGTCTCCTCGGTAAGGCCACCACGTTCTTTGAAATTGCCGTGGTTTTCTTCACGGTCTACGGCGCCGCTTATCCCAACGAGCGGGTGAGTGTCCTTCTCCACTACCTGGCCTACGCGGTCAGCGCCTTTGTCGTCATTTCCGGCTTCCACTACGCCGTCACCGTCGCCCGCCGCCTGCACCACTCGGCCTGATAAAGAAAATTCGACGAATCTTATTGCGGACGGAATAACCAGGGCGGCAATGGGTGCCGGTAGTTTAGAACCATGAAAACGAAACTTACCAGCAGAACGGCGCCCGCCAGCCATCCTAGTGCATATCCTCGTGTTTTCTCCGAACCGTTTAGAGGTTGGCGGTCTGCAAAAACTTTGCCGAGTAGAAATCCGGCAGCCAATCCGCCGGCATGCGCCCAATTATCCGTACGCATTCCTGTGAACAGCAGGCCCATCGCGAAAATCGTGACTACCCAGGAAATCAGTCGCGAGCGCAATTCACGCATATACGCGCCCCCGCGCCGCGTGGTGATAGCAATCATCAGGCCGACCAATCCCAGAATCGCGCCGCTGGCCCCAAGCGAAAAATGTCCCGCCAGGCTGCTGACCGCGAAGCTTGCCGCTCCCATCACCACATACAGGAAGAGATACCGGGCGGAGCCGTAAACCTCCTCCACGATTGGTCCCAGGTCCAGGAATACCATCATGTTGAAACCAATGTGGATCAACCCGCCGTGCAGGAACATCGCGGTGATCAGCCGGTACCATTCATGCCCTTGATAAATGCTCGGACCAAAGCACGCGCCCAGCCGATAGAGCGTCTCCCCGTTCATGCCCCAGAGAATGCTGAGTCCTCCGAACTGCCCGGACTGGATCGTGCCCATCAGCTCGGCGGCAAAAAACACGATGTTCAAAATCAGAATTGCCACCGTCACCGGCGCGTGGCCGCCGAAAAATTCAGCCAGGCCCTTGCTCCAAGCGGCTAGCCCGAATCGCAGGTTGGTTCCGCACTCGTGGCAGCGCGTCGCCGTGATGCCTACCAGGGCTCCGCACGCGGGACACAGTTGCGGTCGTTTCTCGCCGCCGCCAAACATCCCCCCGAACATCTGCTTCCAGCGGTCCACCCGGTATTGCCAACGATACGGAAGGGCCAACACTCCTCCTTGCATGCACTTTTGCGCGTTCCTATAATACCGGAATCTCGCTCCACGTTCCGGGATGCGGGCAAAAGAGGCTGCCATGGACAAATTCGAAGAGATTGGCAAGCGGTTGGAGGAAGAGTTGGCTCGCCTCCGCAAGTTTGTCGACGAAGAAGTGGCCCCAGCCACCGAAAGGCGCACCGCCCAGGTGCTGCGCGAAGCCTCCGAAAAACTTTCCGAAGCCGCCCGAAAGCTGGAGGCACGGGTTGCGGCCCGGGGCTCCCAAGCCTCGACCGACGCCAAATCGTGAATCCGTCTCGCCTCCACGCCTTAGCCCTGCTCTACATTTCGACCCAGCTTCTGCTGGGCTGCGCCGGCAGACGTCCGGTCGCCGATCGCCAGCCTGCACCCACTCCGCCCTCTCCTGCGCCCGCGGAAACCATCGATAACGCCAAGCCCGGCACTTCTGTGCCATCCAGCACGCCGCCAGCGGCCGCACATCCGAAGCATGCAAAGACGCCGCCGCCACCCGCACCCGTCGGCTACACCGAAGAGGGCAACGCTTCCTGGTACGGCAACCCGTTCCACGGCCGCCGCGCTTCAAACGGCGAAGTCTACGACATGTATAAACTGACCGCCGCGCATCGCACGCTGCCCTTTGAAACCATGGTCCGGGTCACGAATCTGAATAATGGAAAGACCACCACCGTGCGCATCACCGATCGCGGCCCCTTCGTAGACAACCGCATCATCGATCTCTCGCAGGCTGCCGCGCGCGAGATCGAATCCATCGGCCCCGGCGTCGTCCCGGTGCGGGTCGAAGTCCTAGGCAATGTGGATGTCACCGCCGGCTTTTTCACCGTGCAAGTCGGAGCGTTCCACGATCGCGGCAACGCCGAGCGGCTGCGCGATCGTCTGGGCGCCAGCTACTCTCCCATCTTCATACAGCAGTATGATTCTTCCGATGGCCCGTTTTATCGCGTGCGCGTCGGCAGGATTTCCGGGCAAGAGGCGGCCCAGGATTTCGGCGAAAAACTCCGTAATGCCGAAGGATTTTCGCCGATGGTGATCCGGCTCGACGAAAAAGTCCCCTCAGGAGTGAAGTAGATGGACCCCAACTGCCTGTTCTGCAAAATCGCCGCAAAACAAATTCCCGCCAAGCTCGTCTATGAGGTTGACGACGTGTTCGCCTTTGAAGACATCAACCCCCAGGCGCCCACGCACATTCTGATTTGCCCGAAAAAGCATTTCGCCGCGTTGCACGATGCCGAGCCCGGGGACCAGGCATTGCTCGGCAAGCTGCAGTTGGTTGCCGCCAATCTGGCGAAGGAATTGCGTTTGCTCTCCGGCTATCGCACGGTGTTCAACAACGGGGCCGGCGCCGGACAGTCCGTGTTCCATTTGCACCTGCATCTCCTTGGCGGCCGCAATTTCCGCTGGCCCCCCGGCTAGCGGGTGCTGGCCGATCTCTCGACCGGCTCGAAGGCCGCCCTTGTAGCGGCCGCCTTCTGAGGCGGGCGTCTTGCCCGTCCCTGATATTTCTACACGACGGGCATGTTTGGTCTTTCCGCCTTGCAGTAGTAGACATTTTCGATCTCTCGAAGGAGCCAGCATGATCCGCAAGCAGACTCTCCGCAACCTGATCTTCTCCGGCCTAATGGGATTCGCTCTGTTTTCCGCAGTCCCCGCCAGTCGCGCGCAACAACAGCAACCCAAATCGAATCCCGGCGAACTCACCGTTGACCGCATCTTCCGCGCTCCGTCGCTCTCCGGCCACCTGAACGCCGGCCTTACGTGGACCCCCGACGGCAAACGCCTCAGTTACGTCGAAACCGTTGGCACCGGAAAAGATGCGCGCCGCGAACTCTGGGTAGTGGACCCAGCCACAGGTCAGCGCTCCGCTCTCGTTCCCGCCGATAAATGGGACGCGGCGCTTACAAACCCCGCTGCCGCCAACACGCAGGCCACAGGCCTCGGGCGTCACGCGCCGCCGCTCTACCAGTGGGCGCCCTTGGGTGACGCGATTCTCTTCCAGGGCGCGAATTCGCTTGCCTGGTACGATCTTAAAACTGGGTCCAGCCGCGTCCTCGTTTCGGGAACGCAAGAACTCGCCGACCCAAAAATTTCTCCCGACGGCAAATACGTCAGCTTCATCCGCGGCCACAATCTTTGGGCGGTGAGCACCGCCGACGGCAAAGAGCACGCCCTGACGCAAGGCGGCACGGAAGATATTCACAAAGGCGAACTCGACTGGGTCTACCCCGAAGAGCTCGACATCACCACGGCTTATTGGTGGTCGCCTGATTCCGCTTCCGTGGCCTATCTTGAAATGGATCAACGAAAGGTCTCGCAATTCTCGTTGGTGAACTTCGAGTCCTACACCGGCGAAGCGGAGCTCGAGCGCTACCCCGTTCCCAGCGGCGCAAATCCCATCGTGCATGTGTATGTGGTCTCTTCCGTGGGTGGCGCGCCTCGCCTGATGGATACCGGATCGGAAACCGACATTTATCTTGCGCGTGTAAATTGGCTTCCGGATTCAAAGCACCTCGCCATCCAGCGGATCAATCGCGAGCAGAATCAGCTAGACCTGTTGTTTGCGGACGCATCGAACGGAAAAGCTGCCACGATCCTCACCGAAAAAGCCCCGGATTGGATCAATGTCAACGACGATCTGCGATTCCTGAAGGACTCGAAACGTTTTCTGTGGGCCAGTGAACGCACCGGATACCGCCATCTCTACCTTTACGATCTTGGCGGCAAACAGCTTGCTCAACTGACCAAAGGCGATTGGGAAGTGTCGCAGGTGGAAGCGGTGGACGAAGCGAAGGGCGTCGTTTACTTTACCGCCACGGAAAAATCGCCCATCGAGCGCCAGCTCTACCGCGTTTCGCTCGACGGCTCCGGATTCTCTCGCATCACCAAAGAAGCCGGAACCCACGGCATTCGCTTCTCGCCCAGCGCCGCGTCTTATGTGGATACCTACTCGAACGCGATGACCCCGCCACGCCGCGACTCCTACGCCGCCGACGGTTCGAAGTTGGCAGCTCTCGAAGAAGACAGAGTGCCTGAGCTAGCCGGGTACCATCTTTCACCCGTCGAATTCTTCACCATCAAATCGCATGATGGCGTGACCCTGAACTGCTCCGTGATCAAGCCGCCCAATTTCGATCCCGCAAAAAAATATCCTGTGCTTACGTTCACCTACGGCGGCCCGCACGCCCAAGTGGTCCTGAACGCCTGGTCGCGCTCCGCCATTTTCCTGTGGCACCAGATGATGGCGCAAAAGGGCTACATAATCTTCTCGCTCGATAATCGCGGTTCTGCCGGGCGCGGCCACGTCTTCGAGGCGCCAGTGCACTTGCATCTCGGCGCGCAGGAGCTTGCCGATCAGCGCGAAGGAGCGGCCTGGCTGCGCGTGCAAACCTACGTGGACCCGAACCGCCTTGGCATTTGGGGCTGGAGCTACGGCGGGCACATGACGCTGCACGCGATGTTCGAAGCGGGCGATATTTACAAGGTGGGCTTTGCCGGCGGACCGGTCACCGACTGGCACTTCTACGACACGATTTACACGGAACGTTACATGGGCCTGCTGCCAAAGAACGAACAAGGCTACAAGGATTCATCGCCGATAAAGAACGCCGGCAATCTCAAAGGGAAATTGCTGATCGCCCACGGCACGGGCGACGACAATGTCCACTATTCGAACACCCTCTCCCTGATTAATGATCTGATCAGCGAGGGCAAGTATGTTGAGGTCATGCCCTTTCCTGGCCGCGGCCACGGCGTCGGAGACGCACCGGCCCAGCGCATCCTCTGGGAGCGCGTCACCAAATTCTTCACAGACAATCTCTGATTCTCGATTCGTACTCTTGTAGGGACCGCCTTCTGCTCGCCCTGACGTAGGAAGGAAGGCGGGCCGCTCTCATTTCGCGTCCAGATCCACATCCTTTACAGGCAGGTCCCAATGGGCGTCCAGAATCTCGAACCGCCGTTGCTCTTCTTTCTTGTACGTTTCCTGGTCAGGGTAGAGCTGCTTGAGCAGCGCCGTGGAATCGAAATTGTCGTGCGCCACCGCGGCGTTCCTGTACACAATCGTCACCCGATAATCCCAGCGCCCATCTTCCGTGGTGTGATAGAAGGGCATCACCGCGGACACCCGCAGCATCCGCCCAAGCTCTATATTTTTCTTCAACACCGGATAATGATTCTTGCGAAAAAGCGTGATGAACTCGTCCGCGTGTCCCCATTTCGCTTTGTAGTAGTACTCCACGACGAACGGCTTTTCCGTGGCCGTGAGGCCCTGTGCCTGAACAACTCGGACCCGCAATCCAATCGCAGCAACGCAGCCGGCCGCAATCAACCCAGATAGTAAAACTGTGCGAAAGCGAAATCGTCCACTCATGATTCCTCCAGTCTTATCCCGCGGATTGTAGCGTGTTTCGATGAAAAAGAAACGCTGGGCGGCGGGCGGAACGCCTTCAGTAAGCGGCGCGCACCAGGCGGTCTCGAATTGCCGCCCACTCTGGCGCGTCAGGTGGAAGTTCCACGGCAATCCAGTCGAAACCCTGCCGGTCCAATTCGTGCAGCGCCCTGTAAAGCTCGGCCGCATACTCTTCCGGTTTTTCCGGCATGCGCCTTTTGCTGGAGGCCACGGCGTTGTACTCCAGCCAAACGTACGCACCTTTGCCTTCCCGTGGCAGATGACCGCGATGAACCAGCACGATCCGTGTCTTCGGGCTGTAGTGCTTGCGATGTTGCCCGGGAGAGCGATGCGCCTCGCCCTCGATTCCCGCCGACGCAGCCGCGTTGCTTACATGGGCCATCCCCGGCCGCAGGACCTCCAGGCCCTCGCGGGTAACTGCAATCACCGTGGATTCGAGGCCCACTTCACATGGGCCACCATCCAGCAGAAATGGTGTCTCCGCTCCAAACGCATCGCGCACATGTTCAGCTGTCGTCGGGGAAAGTTGCGTGAAGCGGTTTGCGCTCGGCGCCGCAATCGGCAGGCCTGCTGCGCGAAGAAGCTCCAACGCTACTGGATGCCGCGGCATGCGCAACCCCACCGTCGGCAGCCCAGCGGTCACCTCGTCTGGAATCACGTCTTTCTTGGGAACAACGATCGTCAATGGGCCGGGCCAGTATTGCTGTGCCAGGCGCTCCGCTTCCGGCAACCACTCCGCCGCCAACTCTTTGGCCTGCTCGACACTGGCTACATGCACAATTAGCGGACTCGTCGCCGGGCGGCCCTTCAGTGCGTAAATTTTGCGAACAGCACTCACATCCAGCGCGTTGGCCCCGAGCCCGTAGACCGTCTCGGTCGGGAAAACCACCAGCCCGCCCTCGCGAATGATGCGCGCCGCCTGTTCAATTTCGTTTTTGCTCGCCATAAGCTTCCCTAAATTGTCGCAGATTCCGCTCCAAAGGGCGGGCGGTGCCGCGGTTTCTTCCTCCGCCACCGCCTTAACCGAGTGGACAAACTGCCGCCTCCCGCATTCGTGATTCTTCCCGGGAAGGCGCAAGCTAGGAAGTGGGACCGCAGGGGTAATCGGCGCCGAGTACGCCAGATTTGCCTGTCGCGGCAGGGGGATGCCATGTTGAATCGACGCGCTGGTTGTCTGCTTGCGGTGTTGCTGATTTTTCCCGCATTGCTCTCCGCGCAGCTCAGCATTAAACAAAAAAAAGAGCGAGCTATCGCTGCGGAGCTTGAGACAGGAGCGCAGGAAGTTGTCGTTCTCGAGAAGGAAACCGCTCACGCGATGGCCTTGAACAATTCCAGCTTTTTCCAACGCGTCTATAGCGATGATTATGTCGGCACGGCTCCGACCGGGGAATCTCTGGACCGCAACGCCTTGGTCGCCTCGGTTCAAACCTCCACGGCGAAATACGCCAGTTTTATCGCAACCGATATTCATGTCCGGATTTTCGGCCCCACCGCCGTCGTCACCTGCACCTGGAGCACGCGCGGCGAGCAAAACGGCCGCAGTTTCTCGCGCCAGTATCGCGTCTTGCATGTCTATTTGAGCAATGACGCCGGTGGTTGGAAAGTTGTCGCAGGGCAAGAAACTTTACTACCGAGCTAGCGCAGGCGCGGCTGGAGCCGGCACGTTTCCGCCCAATGGTTTTAAAAAGCGGAAGATCGTGGCGTTGGCCAGAATCGTTATCAGCGAAGCCGCCAGGGTCGCGTGATACAGGTTTGGTGAGATTATGCCAGCCTTCAGCGAAACCTGCGCGAGGATGAACGAGAATTCCCCAATTTGCGTCAGTCCGAGACCCACGCGGAACGCCGTGCGGAAAGAATAGCGAAAGATCCAGACCACGCCCGTCCACACCACGAATTTTCCCAGCAGCACAAGCCCCACCAGCAGCAAGATTAGCGGCCAGCTCACTTTCCAGGTGCTCGGGTCCATCAGCATTCCCACGGACACGAAGAAAAAGGCCACGAACACGTCGCGCAGCGATTGCGTCTGGTGCGCCAACTTATGCGTGAACGGCGAATTTCCCAGGAAGAGTCCGGCAAGAAATGCCCCCAGCGCCAGCGAAAGTCCCACCGCCTCCGTCAGCGCGGCAATCCCCAGGCAGATAGTCAGCGCCAGCACCAGCGAGATTTCGTCGTTGCACGTTTTTTCCACCCGCGCCAGCAGCGGAGGGAACAGCTTCCACGCCGCCACCGCGATTGGCACCAACAGCAGAATCGCCTTGCCCACCTTCCACGTGGCATCTCCCAAACTTGCTCCCCCGTTGGGGGAAAAGCTGGGCAGCACCACGGTCAGGATCACCACAGCGAGATCTTCCACCAGAGATAGCGTCACCATCAGCCGCCCGTGCTCCGCCGCCATTTCCCCACGGTCCATCAACAGACGCAGCAGAACCATCGTGCTGGCCACCGAGATGATGCAACCGACCGCAACCCCCTGGATCACCGGCCAGCGGAGCAACGCCCCGACCGCCACGCCGATCCCGACGCACAGCAAAATCCCCAGCGGCGCCCCGGCCAGCGCCACCCACTTCACCTTCAGAAGCTCTGGCACCGAAAATTCGATGCCCACGGAAAACATCAGCAGGATCACGCCGATTTCCGCCATCACCTCGAAATTACTCACATCCTGCACGCGCAACCCGGGCGTAAATGGGCTCAGCAGCAATCCGGCCAACACATAGCCAAGCAGAATCGGCTGCCGCAGCCACCACGCCAGAAGTCCACAAACCAGCGCGGCCGAGAAAACCATCGCGATATCTCTAAAGACGTAGGAGTGTCCGACCACGTAGAATTCTCCTAGCTTACCCCGTATGGAAGGGAAGTGTACCACCGGCGGGTGTCAGCGAAAGAAGAAGCTCAGAACCTAATTTTGCGAAGTGCGAATCAGGAGTTGAGTCGAAATGACTCCTCGATGTTTCCGCACTTGTGTTGCACGCCGAATCAACCCGCACCGACTGCTTTTCATTTGGTCAGGGTGCGACGATGTCCTTCAGGCGGGGTTTTTCCTGGACAGCGGCGAGGCTGGCGGCGTCCCAGCCACCCCCTAGCGCTTTGACCAGCAGCACAGCCGTAACCAGCCGCTGGCCGTGGATGATGGCGGCTTCCTGTTCGTTGCTCAGCAAGTTTTGCTGCGCGCTTACCACATCCAGGTAACTCACCAGCCCGCCCACGTAACGCGACGTAGCGATATCCAGTTGCCGCCGCGAGGCGTCCACCGCTTGCGCCTGTGATTCTTGTGCGGTGTGCAGCACTTCAAGGCCGGTAATGTTGTCCTGAACTTCTTGGAACGCGCCCAGCACCGTCCCGCGATAACTCGCCACCGTGGCGTCATATCCCGCCTGCGAAAATTGCACCTGCGCCCGCCGCGCCCCGCCGGTGAAAATACTCTCCGCCAGGTTCGCTCCAATAGCCCACACGCCGCTCTCCGCGTTCAGGAGTTGCGAAATTTTGGCCGAGTTCCATCCCCCCTGCCCGTAAAGCTGCAACGAAGGATAGTAAGCCGCCTTGGCGATTCCGATCTGCGCGTTGGCCACCGCCATCGCCCGCTCAGCCTCCGCGATATCCGGCCGGCGCTCCAGCAGGTCCGAAGGAAGAGAAGCATCCAGATTCGGCGGCTCCGCGAAAAGTTCGCGCGCCACCAGGTGGAAATCGGGCGCGGGTCGCCCGGTAAGAACGGCAATCGCGTCTTCAAACTGCTTGCGTTGCTGTTTCAGCAATGTGGCTTGCGTGCGCGTGGCATTCAGCAGCGTTTCTTCCTGGGCCACATCCAACCCAGAAGCCACTCCGCCCTGGTGCCGCGAGTTGACCAGGTCCAGCCCCTTCTGCAGTGTGTCCACCGTGCGCAGCAGCAGGGCGATTTCCGTGTCCAGTTGGCGCAGGCTGAAATAATCCGCCGCCAATTCCGCGGTTAGTATCAGGCGCACGTTCTCAAGGTCCGCCGCGTTTGCCTGCAGTGAAGCTTGTGCTGCCTCAATCGTCCGCCGCCGCTGCCCTACCAGGTCGACTTCATAGCTGACTGTGAAGGGAATCGACCAACTATTCTGCGTGATCGGACCGGGGAGCTTAAACGAAGAACCCGTTGCCCGGTCGCCGGAATACCGCTGACGGCTCGCCGTGGGGGCCACGCCAAGCGTCGGGAAAAGAGTGGCGTTCTGCACTGCAGCCGAAGCGCGCGCTTGCTGGTAATGTGCCAGGGAAACTTTCAGCGTTTGATTGGCCGTGAGCAGGTCGTTTTCCAACCCGGTCAGTTCATCGTCGTTGAACACCGTCCACCACGCCGTTTTTGGAACGGCATCCTTCGGCGCGGCTTCCCGGAATGGTTCCTGTACATCCCATTTCGCGGGGACCGGCGCCGCAGGCTTTTTGTAATTCGGCCCGACCGTGCAGCCCGCAAACCAACCCACAAGGGCCAGCGATCCCACGCTGCAAAGGCTTTTTCTGCAGTTTCGTTTTCCCAACGGCATCAGGGCTTTTTCCCCGCGGCGGCTGGAGGGCCAGCCGGCTTCGCCGTTTGGTTCGGTGCAGGTGCCGCCGCGGGAGCGGGCGCCATCGGATTCGCCACTTCCTTCACATGGACTTCCTGCCCGTCGTTCAGCGAGTCTGGCGGATTCAGCACGATCCAATCTCCGGACTTCAACCCGTTTAAAACTTCCAGCGTAACTCCGAAGTCGCGGCCAATGGTCAGCGCTTGCAGCCGCGCCTTGTGATTCGCATCCACCACCACCGCCCGCAATCCTTCCGAGCGGAAGAGCAGGGAATTCACCGGCACCTGCAGCCGGTCGCCCTTCACCGTCACTTCCAGGTGCACTTGCGCGTATCCCCCCGGAAGCAACAGCCCGGAGGCATTCGGCACATCCACTTCCGTCAGCAAAGTGCGCGTGGAAAGATCGATCGCGTTCGAGGTGCGCACCACTTTTCCGCGAAATTTCTCGCCGGGGTATTGCGTCAATTCCAGGTATGCGCCGATTCCCGCATGAATGGATGGCGCATATGGTTCCGGCACATTCACGTAAACACGGATCGGGTCCGTCTGCGCCAGGTAAAACAGTTGCTGCGACGTGCCGCCGTTCCCCGCGTTGATCAGCGTTCCGATGTCGATGTTGCGTTGCGTCAGCACGCCGCTGAACGGCGCATAAATATGCTTGAACGATTCCAGTTCTTCCAGACGGCGAACGTTCGCTTCCGAAGACTGCACGGTGGCACGCTTGGCCGCCTGATCGCCCATCGCGTTATCCACTTCCTGTTTCGAAACGCCATCGGTCTTCAAAAGATCCGTGTAACGCGTCGCGGTAATGTCGGAAAGATGCGCGTTCGCCTGCGCGGTGTTCAAGTCCGCCCGGGCTTGCCCCAATTGCTGGTCTACTTCCGGCGTATCAATGTCCGCCAGCAATTCGCCTTTGTTCACGCGGCTGCCGATATCCCGGTACCACTTCCGCAGATAACCGTTGGTGCGCGCGTAAATCGGCGACTCCACATACGCCTGCAAGGTTCCCGGCAACACCAGGTTTTCGTCGCCCGCTTCCACGCTTGGGTGAATGACTGCCACGGTCGGGATCGCCGCTGCTTCCGTTTCATTTGCCAGCGCCTGGTACTGCGCTCGCCGTTGAAACAGCAACACGCCGCCCACCACGATCAATACCGCCACCACCACAAAAAAGACCGTGAAGAGCGGGCTCCTCTTCTGCCCCGGACCGCCTCTGTCACCGCCTGATATGCCTTCAGTTGTCATCCCATCGCTCCAAACTCAATATCGAAATCGCTCAAGATACCGCGGGTTCCGCTCCCATCGTCCGGTGCCTGCGGCGTTCCAGCCATCCGTGGATAATCGAAAACACGCACGGAACAAAAAACAAAGTCGCCACGGTGGCAAACAGCAGGCCGCCAATCACCGCACGGCCCAGCGGCGCATTTTGTTCGCCGCCTTCACCCAGTCCAATCGCCATCGGCACCATGCCGATCATCATTGCCAGCGCCGTCATGATCACGGGACGTATGCGCACATAGCCGGCTTCGAGCGCCGCTTCGCGGGGGACCTTACCCTCAATCATCTGCTCTCTTGCGAAAGAAATCATCAAAATGCTGTTGGCCGTCGCCACGCCCATGCACATGATGGCTCCAGTCAGCGATGGCACGTTTAGCGTCGTGTGCGTGATCAACAGCATCCAGCAAATCCCGGCCAGCGCTCCCGGCAATGCTGTAATGATGATGAAGGGATCGAGCCACGATTGAAAATTCACCACGATCAGCAAATACGCCAGGACAATCGCGCCGAGCAGCCCGATTCCCAATCCCAGGAAGGAGGAGTCCATCGTCTCCACTTGGCCTCGAATCACAATGTGGCTTCCGCGCGGCAGATCCTTCTCCGCCTCGTGCACCAGTTTTCGAACTTCCTGCGCCACGCTGCCCAAATCTCTCCGGTAAACCGACGCGTACACATTGATCATCGGCTGCACGTTGTAATGCGAGATGGACGCCGGCCGAGCCACTGTCCTCATACGTACCAGGTTCCCCAGAATTTGCGGTGTCACGCCGGCGGCCGCCCCGCTAATAGGCGTGTTTTGCAGCGCCTGAAACGTGTCCATGCGATATTGCGGTGTTTGCACCGCCACGCTGTAGCTCACACCATTCCTCGGGTCCAGCCAGAAATTCGGCGACGTCTGGAAGCTCGAGGAAAGCGACACAAGCAGGTTTTGCGCCACATCGCGCGCCTGCATGCCCACGTACTGCGACCTGGTGCGGTCCAGATCCATGAACAGCGTCGGCGCGTCGAACGCTTGTTGCACGTGCACGTCCACCGCTCCCGGGATATGCGTCATCTTGTTTGCAAGGCGCTGCGCGATTTCATAATTGGCTGGCTGGTTCGCCCCGATTATTTCGATGTCCACCGGTGCCGGTGTTCCGAAATTCAGAATTTGCGTAACGATATCCGCGGGTTGGAAGAAAAACTGCACCCCCGGGAATTCGGTGGCCAGGCGGCGCCGCAACTCGTTGATATAGTCGCCGGTCGACTTTCCGCGCTCCTGCTTCAATTGCACCAGAATTTCCGCGTCGGACGTGCCGATGGTTCCGGAGTTGCTGTACGTCAGGTTGATGCCCGAATAGGGCAGACCCACATTGTCAATGACCGTCTGGAGATCCCTGCTCGGAATCACCTGGTGGATCGACTGGTTCACCTGGTCGGCGAGCTTGGTCGTCTCTTCAATCCGCAGTCCTGTCCGCGCCCGCATATGCAGGCGGATTTGCCCCGCGTCCACCGTGGGGAAAAAGTCGCGGCCCAGGAAAAACACCAGTCCGCCAGATAACAGGCAGAATGCCAGAAATAGCGCCGAGAATGCCCATGCGTGGTCAAGCGCCGAGGTCAACGCACGGCGGTATCCGCCGCGCAACCTCTCGAACGAATGCTCAAACGACTGCTGGTAACGGCGGAGAAAACCCATCTTCTCGCCCACATGAAGATCCGCTTGATACTCGTCTTCCGCGCTCAAGAGGTACATCGCCATCGTCGGCACAATCGTGCGCGACCACATATAGGAGGCCAGCATGGCGAAAATCACGGCCTCCGCCAGCGGCACGAACAGATATTTCGCGACGCCCGAAAGAAAAAACATCGGCAGGAACACGATGCAGATGCACAGAGTGGAAACGAATGCCGGCACTGCGATCTGTTGCGCACCATCCAGAATGGCCTGCACCGTTTCCTTGCCCATCGCCAGGTTGCGGTTGATGTTTTCGATTTCCACGGTCGCGTCGTCCACCAGGATGCCCACCGCCAGCGCCAAGCCGCCAAGGGTCATGATGTTGATCGTTTCACCCAGCGCGCTCAGGCACAACAGGCTGACCAGGATCGAGAGGGGAATCGAAATCGCGATGATCAGCGTGCTCTTCCAGTTTCCCAGAAACAGCAGAATCATGATGGCCGTCAGGCACGCCGCAATCAGCGCCTCGCGTATAACTCCCTGAATCGCCGCCCGAACATAAATCGATTGGTCGAAAAAATTGCTCACTTGCAGGCTGGTCGGAAGCGAAGGTCCGTAGTCCTTCAGCACCTGCTTTACGCGGTCAACGATGGAAAGCGTGGAATTGTTGCCCGTCTTGTAAATGCTCATCAGCACGCCGCGCTGGCCGTTGGTGAGCACGACGTTGCTCTGCGGAGTGAAACCGTCGCGCACGTGGGCGACGTCCCGCAGGTAAATGGTCGACCCGTTTACGGTCTTCACCGGCAAGTCGTTCAACTCTCCAATGGTCTTCGGGCTGCCGTTCATTTCGACGTTGTATTCCAGCGAGCCCATCTTCGCCGTGCCGGTCGGCAAAATCAGATTCTGCGCGTTCACCGCATTCACGATGTCCACCGGAGACAAGCCCTTCGCCTGCATCGCGCTCGGATCAATGTCCACAGAAACGACGCGCGATTTTCCGCCATACGGAAACGGCATTGACGCGCCCGGCACGGTTGAAATCTGCGTGCGAATGAAGTTGTTCCCGTAATCGAACATCTGCTGCTCGCTCAGGCTGTCGCTGTTCAGCCCCACCTGCAAAACGGGCACCGTCGAAGCGGAATAAATAATCACCAGCGGCGGCGTTGTGCCGGGCGGCAAACTCCTTAAAAACGTTTGTGAAATGGCGGTGGCCTGCGCCAGCGCCGTCTGGATGTTCGCGCCGGGGTGAAAATAAATCTTGACGATGGCGATTCCGTTCAGCGATTGCGATTCCACGTGCTCGACGTCGTTCACCAGCACCATCACTCCACGTTCGACGTTCGACGTGATCCGCTGCTCCATCTCCTGCGGCTGCAATCCGGTGTAGGTCCACACTAGGGAGATCACCGGAATGTTGATATCCGGGAAAATGTCCGTTGGTGTGCGCGGAATGACGAACGATCCAAGCAAAACAAGAACGATCGCCATCACGATAAAGGTGTACGGCCGGGAAAGCGCTAAACGGACAATCCACATAAATTTGTGTTAGTTACCCTGACCTGTCGCGCGTGGACACCCCAAACGTGCGCCCCCCCGCGCCCAAGATTCCTTGAGCCCGATACGCCTATTAGACTATCAAACCGTCCCGTTTGGGTACGCAGTCTGCCGTCTTTGCCGGAAGCCTGTGACGGCTCATAAATAAGACGCAGGCAATCGTCATTCAGCAACATTTTCCTCACTGGCCGGCGTCACGGCTTATCCCTAGGCAGGCCAAAATGGCCGCCTGCTTTCCATACTTCCCCTCCATTCCTTCCTTTCGTAATTTGCGCGTTCCCGCTGAGCCGAAAAAATTGCTCTCTTCCCCGCTTTTGCGCGCGCGAATGCGTTGCCCGGCCGCCTTACGCCGCTGTTTACACAAATTCACCCTCGCGTCTACGCGTTTGCGGTACATTAGTGAGGTTTGATTTCAGGTTTTCGTCGGATTCGCTTAATTTTCTAGCCGAAGGGGACACTCATGAAAATTCTCGTCTGCGCTGCAGCGATGTTTGCGTTTTCCGGGGCCGCGATAGCCCAGCAGTCTCCCGCGAACGCTTCCGCAAAACCCTTGATTGTTAGCATCATGAATGCCGAAGGCCAGCCTGTGGGCACGGCAACGCTTTCACCCGCCGCGTCAGGCGTCAAGATTGTTCTGGACATCAAGAAACTTCCGCCGGGCGAGCACTCCATTCACATCCACCAGATGGCCAAGTGCGATCCGCCGGATTTCAAAACCGCGGGTCCGCATTTCAACGCCTCGGGCCACACGCACGACGCAGCCCCGGCCGGAGACATCCCTGATTTCTCCCTGATCGTCGGAAAAGATGGCACGGCTCACGTTTCCACGGTCGCCCCGAACGTAACAATGGGAGATGACGATCACTCCGTCTTCAGCAACGGCGGCACGGCTATCGTGATCCACGCGGTTGCCGGCGGCACCGGCAGCGGCGCTCCGCCGCGCATCGCCTGCGGCATCATCGCCAAATCCTAGTGTTTTAGCAGTTTCACGAAAAAATCAGGGGACGACGCGCCACGCTACTTGTGCGTCATCGTGAAGACGCCGTCCCACCCGATCGGCGGCTCGTCGAAGAGGTATTCCTGGCAGCGTTTCCAATACATGCGTGACGGCCCGTCGTCGGGCGTGCGATTGAGAATCTCCTGGAACGCGTGTTGTGCCTGCTCCCACTCCCTGTTGCGATAAAGCTGGCGCGCCGCGGCGAAATCCTGCAAACGCTCCCGCAATTCTTTGAATTTGGGATCCTGCTCCAGTTCGGAAAGCTTCCCCATCAGTTCGTAGATCGTCACTGGCTGCAGTTTTCCTTTGACCCGGATGATGTCCAGTTCGCGGAAAAGGAAGCCGGCGTCTTTTACTGCAACGTAAGTCGATTCATTCACCAGAATGTGTGTGCCGTACTCCTTGTTCAACCCTTCCAGCCGCGACGACAAATTCACAGTGTCGCCCAGCGCCGTATAGCCATACCGCAACGCCGAGCCCATATTGCCCACACTTGCGGGACCTGAGTTCAGGCCGATGCCGATATCCAATTTTGGCTTTCCCTCGGCCTCCCACTGTTTCTGCATCGCGCGCACCGTCTTCATCATTGTCAGCGAAGCGTTGCACGCGTTCGCCGAATGATCCGGCTCTTCAAACGGCGCGCCCCAAAATGCCATCACCGCGTCGCCGATATACTTATCCAACGTCCCCTGTGTGTCGAACACGATCTTCGTCATGTCGGACAAATAGCCATTCAGGAACAAGGCCAGGTCCTGTGCGTCCAGTTTTTCCGAGATTGTCGTGAATCCGCGGATGTCGCTGAACATCACCGTGATTTCCGTCTTGCGCGGTTCCACGAGTTGCGGATTCACCAGCAGCCGCCGGATGACTTCCGGGCTGAGATACTGTCCGAAGGCCGACCGTACTTTGCGTTTTTCTTTTTCCTCCACCAGTGCGCGGTACAGGGACACCAGCATTACGTTTGCCGTCAAAGTTCCGGCAGGTAAGGTGAAGTTAAGCCAATATCCCCGCACAAAGGCAACATAAATCAATATGCCAAAGGGAATCAGAAGCGCCAGTCCAAACCACATCCAGCGCGGCGAAACCAGCGCCATCGCCGTTCCCAGCGGAATCCCGAAAATAAGGATCAGCAGCAGGTCCAGGATTTCCTGGTGCGCCCCGCGGATCAGGAATCCGTTGTTCAGCATGTTGTCGATCACGTTCGCGTGGACTTCGAGTCCCGGATAATCGATCCCGCCATACGGAGGAGTACGCAAATCGCCGATGCCCGTCGCCGAAGCACCAACCAGCACAATTTTGTCGCGAAACGTGCCCGGCTTGCATTTGTGATTGACCACGTCCGCCAGCGATTTGTAGGGATAGGTTTCACGTGGCCCGCGATAATTGATCAGCACGCGGCCCAGCCAGTCCGGCTTCACGGTCAGCTTGTCTCCGAATTGCAGCGACGCCACACCTGCCGGTCCGTAATTCACCGTCACCTGCTCGCTCTTTAAGCCCAAGTAGAGCCGCAGCGTCTGTACCTCTAGCGAGCCGTACAAATCAATGTCATCCGGATTGCTGGAGCGCCCAAACGGCAGCACCAACAACCCGCGCCGCAGCACTCCGTCGGCGTCGGACGAGATATTGAAGAATCCGATCGATGTTTTTTCGTCGTTCTCCGGAGGCGCCAGTTGCGGAATGTTCGCAATCGTCGCCGTGAACAGCGTCCCCTCGTACTGATAATTATTCAGCAGGGCGGCAAAGTCCGCTTTGCCCGTACCGGGATTCAGCGCATTCCGGTTCAGCGAATACCATTGCACCATCTCCCCGTATTTATTTAGAGTGGTGTCATCGATCCCCTGAATTTCATTTGCCTGCAGGTAGAAATTTCCCAGCACCACCGGCCCGAAGCGTCTCAACCCCGCGGCAAACTGCGAATCTGCGTCAAACTCCTTCGCCAGTTCCAGCACCTGTGCTTCGAGTTTCGGATCGACACGTTTGCCATTCTTTTTGTCTCGCTCGATCTGTCCCCAAAGTGCGCGGATGGGCGCAACCGTCTGGTCCGGCTTATCGAACGTCACGTCAAAGGAAACGACGCGCGCGCCGTCTTCCCGCAGCGCATCCAGCATCTCTCCGAAATATTTCCGCGAAAACGGCCACTTCCCTAGTACCTCTTGCGACCGCTGATCGATGGCTACGACCACGATGCGGGGGTCCGGCGGCGAATATTTCGCTGGCCGGTAACGGAATCGCGTGTCCAGCGTGCTGTACTCAAACCGTTTCAGGAAATCAAAGAGCGGCGTATTTCGGTCGCCCATAAACGTGAAGATGTACACGCCCAGCGAAACAACCGTAATCGCCACGCTGATCAGGAAAACCGCGCGATGGTGCCACCAGGTGGCGAGAAGTTCGCGGAAGCGATACACGCTTCCGTGCTGGCGGCCTCCTTCGGGCGCGTTTGGCATTGGAGTGAAGGGCTATTCGCGGAAAATGAAGTTCATGCGGACGCCGCAGATTTCGATTAAGTCGCCGTCGTTCAGCCGCACCGTTCCGGTAATCGGTGTGCCGTTCACGGTGGGAACCTTGTCGCCCGTGCCGAGGTAGTAGCCATCGTCGCGCTGGTTGATCTGCGCGGCCATCTTCGGTTTGAACCAGCCCTTCAAGCGCACCGTCGCCATTGGCGATTTCCCGATGACTGTCAGCTTGTTCGTCAGGGTGAATTCTTTTATATCGATCTTGCCGCTCAGAATCACCAGGGTGGCCACTTTCATGCGCCCGGCGGAGAATTGCGCGCGCTCGCCCATGGCGGCAGCCTGCTGAAGCATCTCGCGGCGTACTTTCGTGTCTAGCACCATCGTTTCATTGATTTTGGGAGCGGCGGTCTTGCGTCCGGTATCCCAGGGAATCGCGGCGTCGGCGGTCGCGTCTACCTTGATGTGATGTTTCCCCACCCAGATCGAATCGCCGTCGTGCAGTGTGGCCCGCTCCACCCGCAGGTCGTTCACGAACGTTCCGTTCAAGCTGTCCAGGTCTTCCACCACCAGGCGCCCGGCTTCAAAATAAACACGCGCGTGATAATTGGAGACCGCGAGGTTATCAACCGGAAGATCATTATCCGGTGAACGGCCGATCGTCACCGGGCGGCTGCCGATCGGGACTTCCTTCACCAGCTTGTTCTCAAACATCAGGCTGAGTTTCGCCATGCAATCTCCTCCGAGGAGGTGCTAGTCTTTTTTGGCCGAGCCGCGGCGCATCCAGGAGAACCAACTCTTGTTAGCGTCATCCTCGAAACGCACGACAATTACCGTCACGTTGTCCACTCCGCCGTTTTCATTCGCCAGCGAGATCAATCGCTCCGCCGCTACCGAAGGCACCGTTTCCGCCTGCAGCGCTCCCGCAATTTCGGGTTCCGTCACCATGCGCGTCAGTCCGTCCGAACAAAGCAGCAAAACGTCGCGAGGGATAATCTCCACCTCATCCACGTCTATCTCAACTTCCTGATGAGCTCCCAGCGCGCGAAGCAAAACGCTCTGCATCTCGCTCTCTTCGGCTTGCTGCGGCGTAATCAATCCCCGCCGCACCTGCTCCGCGACCAGGGAATGATCGTTCGTCAACTGTTGCAGGTTCCCGCTGCGCAGCAGGTAGGCACGGCTATCCCCTACATGCGCGATGCTCAGCAGCGTTTCTTTCAGCCACAGGGTTGTGATCGTCGCGCCCATTCCGCGCTGCTCGGGGTTCTTTTGCGCTGCCTGATAAATCTGAAAATTCGCCTTTGCCACTGCATTTTTCAGCCGCCGGGTCTGTGAACTGATGTTTGCGGGAGCCTCGTCGAGCACCGTAGCGCCGGAATCTTCCTTTTCCGCCTCGCAAAATTTGTTGATGATATCCACGGCCATGGCGCTGGCCACTTCACCGTGTGCCTCTCCGCCCATCCCATCCGACAGGATGAATAGGTTCAGAGGCTCCACGATGCGGAACGAGTCCTCGTTGTTGGTGCGCACACGTCCAACGTCTGACAAGCCGCTGCTGACGATCTGCACAGCTTCTCCTTCAAGCCTTGCCGTGAACACAACTGGTACCCCCGGCGTGGACACCCCGGTCTTTACGTACTATCCACGCTAGCAGACACCCAGCTGCTCGGAAAGGCTTTGCATCCAACTGATTACCTTTCGATACCTAACACTTAACCCTTGGTCAATTGGAAAGAATACTCGATGTCCATGGGTGGATGGCAAGGGCCGGGACCGTTCTGGGGCGGCCCACGGCCTTCTGTAGGGGCTTAATCTCCACTACAATCTCGGTGTGCCCATCTCCCCGAAACTCCTGAAAAAGTGCTGGCTAGCCTTCGTAATTCTTCCCCTCTTTGCCCGGGATCTTGGCGCGCAAGAGCCGCCACCTGCTTCCGGCGCGCGCATTTTGATCCTGCCTCGCAAGCTCGTCAGTGGCGAACACGCCACCTTGGCGGTTCTCGATGTTGCCGGTCGGTTGACTCCCAGCGTGACCGTGGAGTTCTCGAACGGGGACACGTTGAAGACCGATGCAACCGGCCGCGCGATGTTCGTGGCGCCGCTGAATGCGGAGAAGATCTATGGTGCGATTCAGGGTCGCTCAGGCCGCGTTGCCAGCACGATTGTTGCTGCCGTGGAATCTCCTTCGGCGACCCTGGAAGTTGCCCTGGCCCCGCGGTTGGCTTCCTTGAGTGACCGATTCGAGTTCACGGGACACGGCTTCTGCGGAGACGCTGATGCAAACCATGTGTTGGTTCACGGTCTGCCGGGTCTGGTGCTGGCTTCTTCGCCCGCCTCACTGGCGGTCCTTCCGCCAGCCGAGTTGCAACCCGGCCCGGCGCAGGTGCAGGTCGCTTGCCGGCAGAAGAGTTCACCTGCATTCACGGTAGTCTTTGTTGCGCTTGAGCTCGAGGCCGGAAATGCCGCGCTTGCTCCGGGCGAGCATCGCAAATTGACGGTGCGTGTGAAGGGCAGCAACACCAAGGTGAACCTGGAGGCGCGGAATCTGGCGCCTGAGGTTGCGGAGTTGCAGGGCGGCACGCCGGTGCGCGCGCTTTCGACGGGCGGCGCGGACAATGTGGCGAGTTTCGAGCTGGTGGGAAAGCAGCGCGGCAGCTTTGTGATCTCGATTCGCCTGGTGGCGCCGCTCGGCGCACCGCGTTTCTGATTGCGCCACTCATCGCGCTGCGTAGATTGAAGGGAATCCGAGGATGCCTGAGCTTCCTGACATTGTCGTGTACATCGAAGCGCTGGAGCAGCGTGTGGTTGGCCATGTGCTTCAGCGGGTGCGCATTGCGGGTCCATTTCTGCTGCGGACGGCGGTGCCTCCGATTGATTCCGTGCAGGGGCACAAAGTTACGATGGTGCGGCGGATTGGGAAGCGGATTGCGCTGGGGTTCGAGAATAGAATGTGGCTGGTGTTTCACCTGATGATTGCGGGGCGATTGCATTGGAAGGCGAAGGCGGTTGTGCCGGATGGAAGACGGACGCTGGCGGCGTTCGAGTTTGATGCGGGAACTCTGACGTTGACGGAAGCGGGGGCGAAGAAGCGGGCTTCGCTGCATTTGTTTGCGGATGAGGCGGCGATGGCGGCGATCGATCCGGGCGGGCTTGAGGTGCTTTCGGCTACTCGCGAAGCTTTTGCCGAGGTGCTCACCTCGGAAAACCATACTTTGAAGCGGGCGCTGACGGATCCACACTTGTTCAGCGGAATCGGGAATGCGTATTCCGACGAGATCCTTTTTCACGCGAGGCTTTCGCCGGTAATGCTGACGAAACGCATGGAGGCCGAAGCGATCGATCGTTTGTATCAGTCCACTTCCGAAACACTGACCCTGTGGACAAAAACGTTGCGCGAGGAATCGCGCGGGAAATTTCCGGAAAAAGTGACGGCGTTTCGGGAAGAGATGTTCGTTCACGGGCGGTATGGGCTGCCGTGCAAACGATGCGGAACGAAGATTCAGAGGATCCGGTATGCATCAAATGAGACCAACTATTGTCCGAAATGCCAGACGGGCGGGAAGTTGCTTGCGGATCGGGCGTTGAGCCGGTTGTTGCGGGAGGATTGGCCGAAGTCGCTGGATGAGATGGACGAACGGATTCATGCGAAGAGAAGATAAAGAAAGACTCACCGCAGAGACGCAGAGGCCGCAGAGGTCGGAACGCGGAGACGAGTGAGGGTTTCATACGGATTTCTTCGTTGCTGTGGCCGGTAGGGCCAATGTGCCTTGCACATCCTCGATGGCCGGGTCCGCGGCACCGCTGGCGTTTACGAGGGAGTCGAGGGTGTTGCTGGCTTTGTCGAAGCGCTTGTCGGCTTCGGTGTAGCTTTGCTGGGCGTTCTTCAAATGGGTGCCGATTTTTTCAAAATATTCGGTGAAGGTATCGAGTTGTTTGCGCAGGCCGTTTAAATTGGCGGCGAGGTGCTTGGCGTTTTCCTCGATCTGCATGCCGCGAAGGCCCATGGCGATAACGCGCAGGTTGGCGTGCAAGGTGTTCGGGGAAACGGGAAAGATGCTGCGGCTGCGGCAGTATTCATCGAGGGGAAGGCCTTTGCCGTCCACGCTCATCAGGAGTTCGTAGAAAACGGTTTCGCTGGGAACGAACATCAGCGCCACGTCGAGCGTGTCTTCATCGGGGACGATATATTTCTTGGAGATCGAATCGGCGTGGTTTTTCACCGCGGTTGCAAAGGCGCGGCGCGCTTCTTCGCCTTCCGTGCTCAGGCGGCGGTAAGCGTCCAGGGGGAATTTGGAATCGATGGCCATCTTTTTGTTGTCGAGCAGGAAGATGACGGCGTCGGCTGCTTCGCCGCTGCGGAAGCGGTATTGCCGGGCGTATTGCGAAGGGGCGAGGGAATCTTCCAGCATGCGTTCGAGAGTGACTTCGCCGAGTGAACCGCGGGATTTCGCGCCGCCCAAAATATTTTCAAGCGTCCGGCTGGTCTCGAACATCTGCTTGCCGGCTTGTTGGACTTCACCGAGCTGGTTCTGGATCTGATTGATCTGTTCGCGGGTATTTTTCAACTCCAGGGACATGGCGGCCTGGGATTCGGAGGTGAGCTTGGAGGTGATTTGCGCGGAGTCTTTGACGCCGTCCTTGAGGGCGGTGGTGACGGCTTCGAGGCGACTGGCGACGGTGCCGGCGATAGTCTCAAGCTTGGTGGAGCTCTGGGCCTGGGTGGTGGAGAGGTTCAGCAAGTCGCGGCGCAGTTCGTTCAGTTGCGATTCGAGCGCTTCATTCTTTTTCTGGTCTGCGGTGACACGCAGGAGCACCCAAACGACCAGTCCGACGAGAATCAGGCCGAGAATCAGCGCGGCGATAGCGATAGGGTTCATTGGTTTTCTCCCGTGAAGACGGGAAACGGGTGGTTCCACTTTAGCGGGAAGGAGGAAGTGGGGCAAGGCAGACGGAAGGTGACTGGTGACTCGTGACTGGTGGAAATGGCAAGAGCAGGGGTGTACCCCCGGTTTTTTGTTGAAGAGTGCGTAACGTATGGGAAGTGCGTGGGATAGGTGTGATACGGAAAATGAAAGAGTGCGCAAATGATTGAAAAGCAAGAGGGGCGAGAACTGGAGATTGGGAGAAAGTAGAGAGAAAATGTCGGCGCGCCGACATTTTTGGGGGGATATACCCCTGTTTTTGCGTATGTATGGGAAATAAAAGAGTTGCGGGAAGAAATTTTGCATGTAGGGGAACCAAAAGACTTAGAAGGGACGGAGCTTGAGGGGTGCAAGCGCGGAAGGTAGAAGGAAAAATGCCCACGCGCGATCATGGGGGATTATCTCAAGATATGCCAAGTTTATCAATAGTATTCTGTAGTACTGGGACGATTCTGTAGGTAAAGCGTTACCGGCAGCGTTCGAATTAGGGGAACAAAAAGGCCGACGCTCACCGAACAGCAAATGCGCGCGCGAAGTCAGTTGCCGCCGAAGTGGTGGAGGTGGTGCATTACGGCGCAACTCAGATGTCCGAGCACGAACCAGAAGACGGCTTGGAGGACTTTTTTGGTTGTAGGCGACATCCGGGAAGAGTATCCCAGGTGGGGGTAGGGTCAAGAATAATTGTGCGAGCCGCGAACGTTGGGAGCGCGGGAAAAGTTCACCCCAAGACCCAGGCGCAAAAACCGAGCCTGGGGCACCTCCCTCCGAACTCAAAACTTGTCATCGGGAGTCTCTTAAGATAGTTTTCACCCTCTGGGGAACTAACGTGGAACTGGCCAACGCTCTTTACTTTCCTTACATCAATTTCCGAGATATCGGATGGTTGAAGACCGCGGCTCTGTATTACACAAAGCTGTTCCGAATCGTACCGCCACACGGTGCCGAGGGAGATTCTGAAGACGTCCGATCCCTTATTGAGAATCTAGGTTTCATAGAAAATATCGACCGCCCGGATGAAGCGGAATTAATTGAACTCGAATTTGTGGAAGAAATGAGAAAGCAGTATGTCGTGCCTCAGTTGCTTCCGCGCATGTTTACCGAACGGGCCTCAATTCGCAGCATCGGGTTTCCCATGCGTCTTCATGCGAGCAAGTTTACCTACGGTACCCTCGCGACCCTCGCAGAACTTGGTCTCGCTGAGGACTATCGTCGATTGAAAAACAATCGGCAGTGGGTCCGGATTGACCGACGCGCTGCTGCCATCTACATGACAATGCTGGCTGAAAGAATGGCTGAACGACGCGGAATACCGGCGGTGACTGACGACCCGCTCTTCCAAAAGTGGCTGACTTACTTCGGTTTTGAATCAGAAATAGATCAGCAAAGAAGGAGGGAGCATCGGCTGCCTTTTCTGGTTATCAGGACGGCAGTTCCTAGTCGGATTGCTGACGTGCCCATCAAGAAACTGGCCGAATTTAGGCGAATCCATGATGCCGAGCGAATTAGGTTTTTTGCGGCTATCGAATCAATGTCAAGGGATGTCGCTCGGATCCAGGATAGCCAAGCAATCGAGGAATGTATCGAACAGCACCGTTCGGTCGTCGCTGACGGTGTGAATGAACTGAGGAAATCGCTCCAAGGCGTTGGGATTGCAGCCGCGGCCGGTTTGGTCGGTGTTTCCCTCCCCCCTCTGATTGCCCAACTTGTCCCCAATCCAACTGGCCTGATTCTTGGAGGTGGTCTATCCCTCGCCTTGGGTTTGAACGCTCTGAGCTTCTACAATCAGCACTGCAGACTTAGGGGCAATAGTCCTTGGACCTACGTCTTATCGCTCTCAAGATTGAATGCACGGACATTTGTTCAACGCGCTTCACAAGGAGAGCTTCTCATCTAAGAGAGTCGCTTAGGGTTAGGCCGCGGGCAGTCCGGGCCGTCCGTCGCCCAAAGAAGGTTGGAGGCTACTCCGGCGGTCCCCCATCAAGCTCTCGGTAGATTGAGTTGTTCGAAGTGTTTTGCGTTCCGGCGTTCCGCTTCGGTAACGAGTTTATCGAAGCTCATGATTTCGATATATACGCCCAACTCCTTGTTGTATCCGAAGAAGCCCATACCGTCGGGAGTGGCGGCTAGCGACGCATACTTGGCCTGCGTCTTCAGTGTGAGCGTGAGGTCACAAACGAGGTATGCGTAGAATGGAGTCTCCGCATTGATAGAAATTGGCCGCCCACCGCGGTCTACGGCGGTTCCGCCTTTGATCAGTTCTGCATATCTATAGATCTGGGTGATCGGATTTTCTTCGTCGGTGTAATCATCTCTTAGGGGACGCTTGAACTCAATCAAGACGACCGAGGAAAAAGGCGGTCCTTCACTGACAAAGGCCGACGGACCGTTGAAGATAAGTATGTCTGCCCTCTCCCTGCTCGGAATCCTTATATCTAGCTTGTTAAACGGAAGGTCCGAGGCAAGATAATAGTGATAGGTTAGTTTTTCATCTAGAATCCACAAATTCATTTGGTCCGGAAGGACATCGTCCGATGTCTTCTTCAGCGGGAACACTATTTGGTGTATCGCACTTTCGAGCTGGTATTTTCCTGAAGGAGTTACCTTTAGGCTGGTCCTAAGAAAATCGAGTGTCGCCTTGCGATGAACGACATGCCGAGCAAGTTTTGCAATCCCCGATTCGTTCCACTCTTCCAAGAATGTCGCGTACTTTTCCTTAAAGGTTTCCCAATCCTCAGGACCGCGCTGCAATGAAGATAGCATTACCGAGCTTTCTTGCCGGAGCTCCGCCTCGTACTCTTGATTTATCTTGTAAAGTTCCAGGTCGAGCTTTTCTTCCGGCAGGTCGGGGGGTATCCGGTCAAGAAATTCCTTTCGATGCTTTACGACTGGTCGATACTCAGGGGCCTTCGACCGAACAAATTCAACAATCTGCTGCTCCTTTGTGCTCTTAATGGTTTTAGTGTAAGTAGACACAAACGCAGATGCCGCGTCGACTGATTTCTGCAAAATTGTTTGCCACCCCGGCATGCCTGTCACGGAGTCTTCTTTCGGAATTACAAAGTCAGACCTCTCACTGTTTACGCAGTCATCGAAATACTTGCCTGAGATATAGCCGCTGTACACAAAAGGTTTACCATCTGAATCCTTCAGGCTTCCTGTGAGGTTTGGTATTTTTCCAGACAAGTTTTCAGAAGCCACTGAGCGATTGTGAGCACAGAAATGAAGTCTGTGGGAGCTCTGATAGCTTGGGCTCATTCGAAGGTTATGCAACTGAAACTGTCGCTCACCAATCCTGAAGGCTTCAACCGTCGAAGTTCCCTTTACTTCTTCTTCGAACATCTGATACAGATCGTGTAATTCGCCTGAATCATCATCATGAACAAAGATTCCCGGGGCCAGTCCCAACACAAAGTGCTCTAAGCAGTGCTCCACAATCCTACGCGCTACCGTCTCCGCAGAGTGGGGCGCCTCTCTCTGATATTCGGACTTGAAATCGCAGAGCTTGACGGTCGTCATATGCGCCTCGTGAGTGTCGCACTCGACTTTTGAATGGTCCTCCACTCCTTTGGGCGTAAGGCGAAGAGAAAATGTTCTTCTGTATGTCTTGCCGTCGGATTCCTTAAATGTGCTCTGGATTTCAGCATGATCAAAAGCCTTAAGCCAAACGAATCTGCCGATCCCCTTTCCACCCAGGCTTGCTTTGTGCTGCGAGTCGGCGGTTGAAAAGGATTTGAAATGGAGTTCAGTAAATCCGATCCCGTTATCGGAGATCAAAATCGACCTGATGGGCAGGGAAAGTGCTCGGAGCGGAGCCTCGAATGAGAGAGGTTCTTGAGTGTGGTCCCGTTCTATGTGAATGTGGATCGCACCGCCATCACTTTTTGGTGTTTCATCGACCGCATGAATTGAGTTGATCACTGCCTCGAACAGCGGCAGAAGCGCGTTGGAGTACAAGAGTCGAGTATTTTTGATTCTGCCAGGAAGATCGAAGTCCATCGCGTCTCTCTTTCAGGGTCAAGCGGAGCGTCCGCCAAAGCAAAGGATAGCGCAAATCCAATGGCGAATAAATAGCGAACAGGGGAACAAGGGTGCGCCACCCAAAAGCGTTCGGAGATCTCTGCCACGCGCAGGCATGATTGTCGGAATTTTCTTCTCGGTCGTATTTCTAATCCAGTTGTTTGAGGAAATCGTCCACTGGCTAAATGGCGGATGACTCGTTGCACCTTCCTGCCTGCAAGAATCTCCCGAACGAGAAAAGTCCAACCCAAGCGAAGTGATGGAGGTGGTGCATGATGGCGCAGCTCAGATGGCCGAGCACGAACCAGAAGACGGCTTGGAGGACTTTTTTGGTTGTAGGCGACATCCGGGAAGAGTATCCCAGGTGGGGGTAGGGTCAAGAATAATTGTGCGTAGGGCAGGCGGCACGGTAATCCTGCGAGACGAGGAGAAGAAAGGTCAAAACCCGCGCTTTTAAAACCACAAAGGTGCGGCACCCAAAGGCGGTTGGAAGTTCATCTGACGGCCAATGGCTGTGGCCTTGAGGGGGAATGAACGTAATGGAACCATTTCGAATTCACGTCGCGGATGAGGTGCTGAATGATTTGCGGGCACGGTTGCGCAATACAAGATGGCCCGACCAGATACCAGATATGGGCTGGAAACAAGGCACCGAGTTGGAGTGGTTACAACGCCTGGTATCCTACTGGGCCAACGAGTTCGACTGGCGTGCCTGGGAGCGAAAGCTCAACGCGTTCAACCACTTCATTTGGGAGGGAATCCACTTTGTCTACCAGCGCGCGCCATCGGGCAAGGGTGTGCCGCTGATCCTCACCCATGGCTGGCCCAGCAGTTTCCTCGATTATATGGAGATGCTGCCGATGCTCGAGCAGTTTGATGTGGTCGTGCCCTCTTTGCCCGGGTATGGTTTCTCGCCGCGTCCACTGAAGGTCGGCATCAACTACCGGTACGTCTCGGAACGTTGGCACCGGCTCATGACTGAGCTCGGCTATCCCCGCTATGGCGCGAGCGGTTATGACTTCGGAGCCGGGGTAACGACGATCCTTGCGTTTGACCATCCCAAGTCGGCGATCGGAATCCATCTCACAACACTGGAGTCGGATCTTGCCCCAGTGGTGAGCGATCCGGAGCTGTCCGAAGCCGAGCGTTCCTACCTCGCGGTGAACCGGAACTGGGACATGACGGAGCGGGGCTACAGCGCGATCCAGTCCACCAAGCCCCAGACTGTCGGCTATGGACTGAACGACTCCCCGGCGGGGCTCGCGGCATACCTGGGCGAGAAGTGGCATTCGTGGAGCGATGTTACGCCGTCCGACGACTTTCTCTGCGCCACGTTTACCTTGTATTGGATCACGCAGACCATCACCTCGTCGATGCGCGATTACTGGGACAATCGCTGGCATCCGGTCGTCCCCAGCTACATCAGCACGCCCACGGCGTTTGGTGTTTTCGCGCACCAGACCGTTCCCGAGGGAGACCTGCCGCGCTCGTATTTGGAGCGTCTGTACAACATCCAGCGCTGGACGGTTTTTCCGCGCGGTGGGCATTTCGCCCCGGCTGAGGAACCAGCGGCGGTTGCAGAGGACCTGAGTGCATTTTTCCGTGGCCTCAGCTGAGGCCACAGCGACGAACCGCACTTCACATTCAGCGCGATCCGAAGAAGTTGTCTTCAACCCTTTTCTTAGGTTTCATGATTCAAGCGTCTGGGTTTCTTGGTTGCCCTCTGGGCGGGCGAGCATGAACCCAAGAGAGCACGATTTATCGTGCCCCTACAACTGCGCCCGGAAGTGCGACCGCACAAGATTATTAAAGGTCTTCGAGGCGGCGGAGTTTGGGTTCTAGGCCGAAGAAGTGGACGGCGGCGATTTGGACGAGGAGGAGGGCGATCATCAGGGCGACTACGCCGGAGACGCCGTGGGAGCGGAAGAGGAAGACTACGAGGAACGGGGTGAAAATGGTGGCGGTGCGGCCTAGCGTGTTGCAGAGGCCGAGGGCGCGCATGCGGACGTCGGTGGGGAAGAGTTCGGGGATGTAAATCGCGAAGAGCAGGGCGACGAGGATATAGATGCAGACGACGAGAAGGAAGCCGGCGACGGGCAGCAGGCGGGGATCGCGGATGAACGGGTAGATGCCGCCGAAGAGGATGGTTAGCAAGGAGGCAGTGAGGATGGCGGGTTTTCGGCCGACGGAGTCGGCGGTGAGCGAGGCGATGGCCGCGCCGACGGGTGCGCCGATGCTCATGAGGAAGGAATATTTGAACGAGTTGGCGATGCTGAGACCTTGCTGGACGAAAAAGGTGGGGAGCCAGGTGACGAAACCGTAGATCAACGTGTTGGCGACGATCAGGACTGTGGCGCCGACGAAGAGGCGACGGAAGAGTTGCGGGCCGAAGAGGGAGGAGAAGTTGTTCGCGGCGGTTATAGATGGTGCAGTGGCGGGTTCGGGTAGCGGCGGCTGCTGATCGGCGAATTCGCTTTCGATTTCTCGCAGCATTTTTTCCGCTTCTTCGATGCGGCCGACGGACTCGAGCCAGCGGGGGGATTCCGGCATGGATTTGCGCAGGTACCAGACGATCAGTGCGCCGATTCCGCCGATGACGAACATGATGCGCCAGCCGAAGCGGGGGATGAGCAGTGTGCTGGCAAGGGCGCTGATGGGGAGGCTGGTGACAACGACGGCATTGAGGATGCCGCACCAGCGGCCGCGGGCTTGCGGCGGAAGGAATTCGGTCATGGCGGCGTAGCCAGCGACGAGTTCGGCGCCGAGTCCAATGCCCATTACGCCGCGAAGGAGAATGAGCGTGGGCATGTTGGGTGCGAACGCGGAGGCGATAGAGGCGAGGCCGAAGATGATGAGGTTTGCCTGATAGGTGAAACGGCGGCCGAAACGATCACCGAGAAATCCGGTGAGGAAAGAGCCGAGCATCATGCCGATGAAGGTGACGGAAACGAACTGGGCGTTTTGCGCGAGAGTGGAAAAGCCGGAATGGATTGTGGCGCCGAGGACGCTGGCGGCGACATAGACGTCGTAGCCGTCGAAAAACATGCCGATGCTGATGAGCGTGAGGATGCGACGATGAAATTTGGAAATGGGGAGGCGGTCGAGGCGCGCGCCGGCGTTGACGCTCAAAGGCGGCTCACTTTTTTCCCGCGAGGGCGGCCAGGGTGCCGGCGGTGAGGGCTTCGGCGGCGAGAGCGCAGTTTTTTTCGAAGGAGTTGGATTGAGCGGTGAGAAAGAATTCTTTGCAGCGGCGGGCAGCGCCGGGGTCCAGTTGGACGATGCGGGCGATGAGCCTGTTGGCTATACCGGTTAGTTTTGGCGGAGGGCAGACCATGGAGATCAGGCCGATCTCCTGGGCAACCTCTGGAGTGAAGGGTTGGCCGAACAGGACGAGAGGAAAAGCGAAGCGCGGCAGAGCGTATTCGCCGAGGTAGGCCATGATGGCGGCGGGCGCGAGGCCGTGGGTCATTTCGGGGAAGCAGAGGGAGGCGGTGTCGGCGACGAGAGGGAAGTCGGTGACGATGGCGAGGCCCAGGCCAAATCCAAAGGCGTCGCCCTGAACTTCGGAAACGGAGATTAGAGAGGACGTGCGGACGAGGCGTTTAAAGTCGATGAGGCGGGAGACTTCGGCGCGGACCGATTGTTCGTCGCGTGCGGCGCGCTCGCGGCCGGTGCAGAAAACTTTGCCATTGGCGCGGATGCGCAGGACGCGAGCGCGGGGTTGCGGAGATTCGGAGCGGAGCTCTGCGAGCATGGCATCGAACATGGGGCCGGTGACTTCGTTGCCGTGGTCGGGATTGTTGAGGGTGAAGGTGAGGACGTTTGGAGAACGATGGATTTCGACCAGGGGCGTGGGGGACGTGTTTGGTGGCGGCGGGTTGGACATGGCCGGGAAATTATACAGGAAACTTTGAGAGGGTTCGGAAGTTCAAGACAAAAGATCTAACACGGAGGACACAGAGAAGGCACAGAGTTCACAGAGGGAAGAAAGGAAAAAGGCCCCGGTTTTTGCCGGGGCCTTTCTTGTTGGAATACGATTGATGGCGGAGCCGCTTACCAGTTGAGTTTTAGAGCGAACTGGAATTGGCGGGCGTCGAAGGCGGAGGTTGGCTGGCCTGCGGCGCAGGTGGCACCGGCTGTGGGATCGCAGAGCTGGTTCACCCCGGCGATATTCGTGTGGTTGAAAAGGTTGAAGGCGTCGGCGATAAGATCGAGACGGAAGCGCTCGCCGAAGCTGATCCCCTTGGAGACGCGGAGATCGAACTGGAAGAATCCAGGTGAAGTGAAAGCGTCGCGGCCGAGTGTTCCGAAGCAGCCAAACGGCGCCGCGGGAGAAATGAAAGGCTGTTTGTCGTTGGTGAGGCAAACAGTGGGAAGGCCGAACGTGGCGCCGTGAATGAACGGCGATGAGGTGGCGCCCCCGCGATCGGGGCGGACACCTTCGGAGCTGAACAACAACCGAAGATCCTCACCCGTGATGACATTGTAGGGCCGGCCCGAGGCAACCTCGATGAGCGGCGCGAAGGTGAAATCGCTGAGGAAGCTTTGGGCAAAGGAATCACCGCCCTTGTGAGGCGACGTCTGGAAGACGCCGCTGGTGACCCAGCGATGGCGCTGGTCGTTCACGGAGTTGGCCTTTTCAAGGTAGCCGAAGCGGCTGTCCTGAGGCTCGAGAGTGGACTGAAGGTCGGTGCCGTTATCGATGGAGTGCGACCAGGTGTAGCTGGAGAGCAAAGTGAAGTGGCGCGAGAAGCTCTTCTCCACGTTGATGGTGAGTGCGTGGTACCAGGAGGCGGCGTCGGAGTTCTGGGCATCAATGCTGTTAAAGGGCACCGGCGCGCCGCCCACGGGATAGCCCGCCGCATTCGCCAGGGCTTGCTGCACAGCGAAGCCGCAAGTGAAAGCAGTAGTGCCCGGCGGGCATCGATTGGCCCCCATCGCTTGCACACCAACGGCTGTGGCGAACGACGGGTTCGGACCGGACTTCCTGAAATAGTTGAAGAAAGCGGGGGTGCCGATGAGGCCGACCGGACTGCCACCGCAGTTTGGTCCAGTGAATCCAAGACCCAAAGCGCCAGGAGCCAGTGGTTGACCGGCAGGAGTGGCAAACGCAATGCTGCCGGTGGAGGTGTTAACCGCTTGGATCGCGGACAACGGTCCGGGACCAAAGTTGCAAGTAGTGTTGGGCGTGGAAGGAACGATAACCCCGAGTGGGTTACTGCCCGGAGCAACGAGTCCGACGGCGACGGCGCTGGCTTCGTTCGAAGTAAGGAGCACAGGGTCGGTTGGATTGATGTCGATGGGACGATTGAGATGAATTCCGCGCGTCCATTGATAGCCCGCACTCATCTTCCAACTGCCGGCAATCACATGTTCAATGGTGAGGTTGGCTTGTTGCGCGTAGCCGTATTTGAAATTTGAGGTAACGGGAAGAGTGAAGGGAAGAATGGGAAGCGGCAAACCCGCGGTCAAATAGTTTTGGTTTGCGAACAGCGAGTTGGGGTTGAGGGCGTCAAAGCGCTGCTGATCCGGCTGATAGAACATCGAGGGAAACGCATTGAGCGCGCCCTGGAAGATGGAAGAGCCGTTGAGGTTTCCAGGGGTATCCAGGTTGCCGCCACAGGTGTTGTAGCCTGCGGGGGCCTGGGGAGCCGAAACGATGCCGCAGGCTGAAGCTTGGCCGCCGATGGAAAGAAGTTGGACAGAGCGGCCGCCATCGGCAGTGGTGGAATCGAATGCGATCGCCAGAAGCGGGTGGTCATAAAAGAGGCCATATCCAGCGCGGACGACGGTTTTGCCATCGCCCTTTGGATCCCAGGCGAGTCCGATTCTAGGAGCAACGTTGTTGTAGTCGCGAGGAATGCCCTCGACGACGCCGAACTGCTTTTCGGCCGCGGCGTTAATGGCGGTGGCAGGCGCAAAGAGCGGGCTGATTTCGACGTCGTAGCGAACGCCGTAGTTCACGGTGAGCTTGCGGGTGGCGCGCCAGGTGTCCTGGGCGAAGAAGCCGAAGGGAAGATTGTCAAAGGGAGTGTTGGAAGAGCCGATGCCTTGAATGTAGGTCTGCGGGATGCCAAGGCCATAAGCTTGCGGGCCGGTGATGGCAGGCAAACCGCTGCCGAATAGGTCTATTCCGCCAAAGTTGGCGACGCCGCCAAAATCGAGCTGGAAGATTTGTTGTTTCTTGGAGCGAAGTTGAATGAGATTCGTGTCCGCGCCGAATTTGAAAGTGTGACGACCGCGGGAGATGGAGACGTTGTCGGAGAACTGGAAGCGGCGCTCGATGCGATCGACGGGGGAGTAGGGTTCACGGCCAAAATACCCGAAGCCCGGGATATTCACGGCAATATTGGAGCCGCCCGGAAGATCGGAATAGCCGAAGTGGATACCACGACGAGAATACTGAAAGCGAAATTCGTTGAACGCAGTGTCGCTGAGAATGGTGTCGTGCTGGAAGGTGATGTTGAAATCGCGGGTCTGATTCAAGCCGACACGCGAGCCGGAGTTCTGGCCGAGGACCTGGTTCTGGGAGGTGGACTGAATGCCGGTGACCAGGGAAGGAGAGACGCCGACGCGGATGAAGGAAGAGTTGCGATTGTTCCAGCGTTGGTCGAGGCGAGCGGACCAGAGGCTGGTTTTCTCGTTGATCGGGAAGTTGCCACGCAAAGTATCGAGGGCGACGTAAGAGGCCGGCAGAGGCACCAGGCCGACGCCGGAGCCGGGGCACTGGACGTTGCTGGTGATGGTGTTTGGTGGGCAACTGACGGGGCCCGGGAAAAACGGCGCTGGTGTAACGGGGTTTGGCGGAAAAGGAAAGCCGAGGATCGTGGCAAGCGGGACAGGAGTTCCATCCACATTCCTGTTGATGTCGCCATTGACCGAAACGTTGGAGGCGGCGCCCGTGGCGAGCGCGGCTTTCTCCAAGCCGTCAATCTGAGCCTGTATCGGAGCGGCGTTCCCTGTGCAAGAAGTGCCACCCCCACTGAGTTGACCTAAGCCGCCCTGATAAAAGCCCAACTGCGAGGGTGTCAGGCTAAGCGGGATTGGGAGACAGGGAACAAGCCCGGTAGTTAACCCGAAATTGTTCTGGCCGATGCTGGAGAAGCCGGTTTCTTCGCGCTGGGTGTATTCGTAGGAGAAAAAGAAAAAGGTTTTGTCTTTCTTGAGGGCGCCGCCGAACGCCGTGCCGGTCTGAACGCGCGTATAGGCTTGCTTGGTGGGAATGAGATCCCCGTTGGGATCGACTTCGACCGAAAAGGGATTGCGCGCCTGAAAAGATTTATTGCGGAAATAACCGAAAACGTCGCCGTGAAAATCGTTGGTGCCGCTCTTGGTGACGATGTTGACGACGCCGCCGGTGGCCCGGCCGTATTCCGCGTTGTAATTGCTGAGGACCATCTGGAATTCCTGGACGGCTTCCTGAGAGACGGTGGAGCGAATGCCGTTGACGGAGTTATCGACGGCGTCGGCGCCGTCAACGCTGACCATGTTGGAGCGGGCGCGGGAGCCGCTGATGCTCAAGCCGCTGTTCGGAGCGGGGCCGATGGCGTTGGAGTTGTCACGCAGGGTTTGTGAATTGATCAAAGTGAAGTTGATGTAGTTGCGGCCGTTGATGGGGAGGTTGTCGATCTGGCGCTGTTCGACGGTTTGCGAACTTTCCGAGCGGGTGACTTCGACGGGAGAGGTTTCGGTGGTGACGGTGACGGTCTGCGTTTGCGTGCCGAGTTGTAGCGTGATATTCGCGGTGGCTTGCTCGCCGACGGTCAGCTGCACATTGGGCCGTTCGTAGGGAGCGAAATTGGAGCCTGTCTCGACGCGCAGCTTGTAGATGCCGGGGACGAGGCCGACGAGCGTGTAGTGGCCGGAGTCGTCGGCATTGACGGAACGATCGGAGCCAGTGGCGAGAAGCGTGACGGTGACTTTTGCGCCGCGGACCGCGAGACCCTGGGGGTCGATTACATTTCCGGAGAGAGTCGCGGTGTTAACCTGGGCCACCGCCAAACCTGCCCCCAAAAGAATTGCCACACAAAAAATCACAAACGCAAACAACGCCTGCCTGCGTTGCATACCGAGCCTCCTTGGATTTACCGCCAGTCTCTCCGCTACCCCTAGCGGTGGCGAGCGGTGCCCGCCGCGAGATGACTGAAAAGAAGATGAGATAGCTTGTACGGCAATGTACGAGCCAATGCAACTGTAAACTGCCAGACGTTTGTTTGGCTAGTGCCCGGAGGCGGTAGTGCCCAAGATGTAATGAGCGGCAAGACGAGATTGGGGGCGGGGGGAAGGAGATTTTGGTTGATGGCGAGTTGGGGGAGAAGAATGTGCCGCGCCTATGGCGCTGATTGGTGGGCAGGCGGATCGATTCATCGGTGCGCGGAAACCGGACTGTTGCGGAATGCTCTTAACGCTTGAGATGAAAACTAAACAAAAGACCCAGGCGCACGAGCAGCACCTGGGTCTTTGCCCGAGATATTTTCCTGCATTAGCGGCTCATTGCATCTTTGTGAAGGTGCCCGAACCCGATTCAGCCTGGCATGCTCCGGAAACCGCCGAAGTCAGCATCAAATTTCTGGCTTCCGGATCAACCGTGCCGGTGAAAACGATCGAGCCATCGTCTCCGCTCTCGCCGCGCAATTCGAGCTGCTTGCCGGATTGTGTTCCGGTGATGCGCATCGAATGGAGGCAAGCGGAATTGGTGAAGTTGGCGGTGCCTGTGAGTTGGCCGGGTTCGCCGTTCAGATTGAGGATAACGTTCACGGGCAGACGATCAGCAGTGCGCACCATGGCGGAGTATGGGCCAATGGGAACTGCGGTGCGGGTTCCGGTCCAAGTTCCGGTGTCTCCGCTAGCCGCGGCACAGGCACCGGTGGCCGACATCACTTGATACGTGCCGCTGGCGGAATGGCCGGTGCTGGCTAGCGTTCCCGTAACACTGATCGTCTCCGGGTTCGCCTCCGTAAGTGTGCCGGTGATAGCAGAGCCAGACACAGTGCCAGTAATCGTTCCCGTTGAAGCGCAGGTGCCGGTTAGTGCCACGCTTGCAGAGAAAGCGCCGCCAGTTTGGGAGAAAGTCCCGTGAACGGTAGCCGAGCCACTTGTGGAGGAAACATAGGTGAAATCCCAGGTTCCCGCCAAAGTCTGACTTAATGGAGTATTAGAACTGCTGCTGTTGTAGCTGCCACCACAGCCTGAGATAGAACAGACCAGACAAATTACCAATGCGATCTGGGTCATTGATTTCATCACTTCCCCCTTGATATCACCGCGAGTTATGCGTCGTCGCGCAGATGGGGCGAACTGCCGAGCCTTCGAGGACTTGACGGCAGCACACTAAACTCTTCCGTCGCCACGGATTTGAAGATTCACCGTGGAGTTGCAAGCGGCGGATAGGCGGTGTGCTGACTGCATGAACGACTGCGTGAATCGTAGTCGAGAAATCGGATAAGGAATTTCATGCTTCTGTAAAATCGAGGAGACAAGGAGTTTACAGAGAGGTGACCAAAGCCAGGGGGAGTTGGCGATTACGAATGAGCCTGGCAATCCGGCGCCCGCAGGCTGGATTAGTCTGTGACCTTGAAATATTGGCGCCAGGCAATCTCGTCGGCGACCAAAATGTCCACACGATAGAAACCCGCAGGAAGATTGGCAAGTGGAAGAGTCCACGTGCGCTCGGCGGGTTGGCCGCGGGCGATGTTCAGTTTCTCGGGGTTGCCTGTGGCTACAAGATGATTGTCGAGATCGTAGAGTTTGATGGTGACGGTGGACTTTATATTCTCGTTGTTGTTGAAGGCGATGATAACGACCGCGGAGGCGTCGCCTCGCTGGAAGGTGGACTTCCAGTTGTGCGGAACACTCCCGCGCTGCTTGGGATTGGAGGCGCCCCCGCTGCTAAGCAATCCGAAGTTAATCATCTGCTGCTTGGACACGATGGGCATCATGCCGCCGCTGGCGAGAATCTCCGGCAAAGCTCTGGCTGAGCCGGGGACGGAGGCGGGCAGGACATTTGCAGCGATCG
>Ga0247669_1000018_pt1 | contig 140442 bp, 122 predicted proteins | sample CNK10_metaG_FD_182734 | JGI IMG/M metagenome (GOLD analysis project Ga0247669, IMG submission 182734) | Soil microbial communities from Purdue University Martell Research Forest, Indiana, United States - CNK10 | ecosystem: Environmental > Terrestrial > Soil > Temperate forest > Bulk soil... | reverse complement strand
GCAAAGCCTGGAACGAATCCGAGGAAATAGGCGGTGTAGGTCGCGGAACAATGAAGGCGGATGAGTTCTTCGGTGGGGAGACCGTGAATAGACGCCACTTCTGCGAGGTCAGGGCCATGCCAGCCACCATAGCAAACGGGTATTTCGCGAAGGCGTGGTTCGGGGAGTTTCACTTCGCACAGACGCCCGAGGTGCGGGGTCAACTTCGCTTCGATATCCGCATGAGTGAATTTCACCGCGTCAAACTTTACAAGCACGGAGCAGTAGGCGGGATGGAGATTTACGATGCCGTCGAGCGGTTCGGCCTCCAGCAACTTAAGAAACGAAACGATTCCGCGATGAGCATCGAGCGAAATTTCGTTTCCGAAGTGAACGAAAAGCGATTGGTCACTGGCGGGCTGAAATCGCATATTCGGCGAAAGCACATCCTTCATCGCGGCGAAAGTATATCGCACGCGATGGCGAGGAAAGCACTTTCGGCCAGGCCTAAGGTTTCGGCGGATTTGTGATGCCGGCCCAATTTGCGAGAAAACCTGCGACACCGTCGTCAATGTTCTTTACGAGATCGGGATTCGCCCACGACTGACTAAAGATCACGTAGCCGCCCGGCAAAGCCAAGGATTTCGTTTTAGCGGCGAGAGCAGAAACTGCGGAAGTCTGCCAAGCACGGAATTCGAGACCGTAAACAGGTGCGCTCTGAACTTCCGTTGCTCTGCTGCGAAGGTCGGAGATGTGCGAGCCCATATGTGACATTGCAACTTCGAGCGCGGGCCCTTGCAATCGGTCGCCGTCAAACATCACGTCATACAAGACCCCATCGGGTGAATTCGCCGAAGCGGATTTTGCCGAGTCATCTTTTCGAATTTCATTCGGGATGCCAAATCCCACAAGGACGCCGTTGTCTTCGCCCGGAGCGCCATAGGCATCCGAAGCACGTTTCAACTGGTCCCGGTTTGGTGACTCTGGGACGAACGTACCGCTTCCCGATGTGGCAGCCGGCCGGGCGACGCCACGTTTTGCATAGTCAATCTCTTGGGGAGAAATTTCCGCGACAGACTGCAACACAAGTCGCGCGCTGTAACGATTCAGATTTCCAAAACCATCAAATCCGATAACTTTTCCGCTGGCATCCCGCAACAAACTAGCGTCTTTCGTTCCGTCCAGACGGCCGACGAATGTGCCGGCTACGGAATATTTCACACAACCCAGACAGAGGCCGTCCGTCTTTGTTTGAGTCGAAAGAAATTTATCGAAATCCTTGAAGTCTTTGTTCTTGTCGAGTGTCACCGGGGCGCGGGCGGTGTTTCCGGCGACGGCGGGATTGTTCTTGGCAAGTTGCAAGCGCATCGACGCGGCTGGCCCGGCTTTCCCTTTCGTTCCTTCCGGATATGCGAGCCAGATTGCGTTGACCGGTTGATTGCAACCCGTTCCTTGGATAGCAAATTCGTCGAAACCGGCGACAGCAACTCCTTTGACACGGACGATTTTCCCGTCGAAAGACTGAGGATTGGCAAGAATCTCGCAAACGGTCGTATCGACGGCCTGTGCTCGACCGACCGAAGGAATGAGGAACCAACTCAAGATCGCGACACAGCAAAGAAATCGATTCATATAGTCGCTTTCTGGCCCCAACACTAGACACGAATGAAATTCGTATGGCGGGAGGATTCTACAGGTATTTTTCCGTAACGACAAAGGCAAGTTACCTTGCCGGACGAATGTAGGCTATTGATGTTTTGAAACGCAGATTTGCCGCCAAGACTAAGGCTCGCCCACGCGCCAGGCTTCGTCGTGTTCGACTTTGACCATGCAGAGCCCCTGCGGGGGAACGGTGGGACCGGACCTGGAGCGGTCGCGAAGCGCGAAAAGTTTTTCTATGTCATCGGGTTGGAGGCGGCCGCGGCCTACGTCGAGCAAGGTGCCAACCATTTTGCGGACCATGTAACGCAAGAACGAGCGGCCGCGAACGGTGAAGACGAGTTCCTCGTTGTCGGCGCTGCGTGCGAGTTCCGTCGAGTAGATTTCGCGTTCGGTGCTGCGCTCTTTATCGTCTTGTTCGGAGCCGGTGGAAGCTGCGAACGATGCAAAGTCGTGCATGCCGACGAATTTCCCCGCGGCTTCGCGCATTTTGTCTTCGTCGAGCGGAAAGGGATAGTGCAGAACGTAGCGCCACTCGCTCGGTGGAACAATTTTTCCTCGAAACAAGCGGTAGCGATAAATTTTCGCGCGAGCGGACCAGCGAGCGTTGAAGTCCGGCCCGGTTTCGGCGGCCTCCACGATGCGAATCGTTGGCGGCAGAATGGCGTTCAGCGCGCGCTGAAATTCTCCGACGGACAATGTGGACTGCGTCTTAAAACTGCCGACCTGGCCGAGCGCGTGAACACCGGCATCGGTGCGTCCAGCGGCGTGCAGATGAATCTGCTCCTGCGTGATGCGGCCAAGGACATCCGCAATTTCGCCCTGCACAGTGGGCTTGTCTTTCTGAATTTGCCAGCCGTGGAAATCGGTGCCATCGTAGGCAATCGTGAGCTTTAAATAACGCATTCGATGGAAATTCCAATATGTCCTGGCAGGGATTGCTCGCCGCGCTGAGACGGGGTTGTCAACCGACCCTGAAAGAGCCCGAGCGAATCTCGGCACGAAAACCGAGCCAAGCTTGGTTTAAGGGGCGGCAAACTAGTTCGACAGCATGGGCAAAAGAGAAATTTCATAAAGCTTTTCCGAGAAAATACTACGGCACGACGCGCGAGCCAATCTGTTTCACGGCGCGGTACGCACAAAGCGGCTGCCGGGTTTGACGGCGGCGGAGCCTTCGCGGCAGAGCGGGCAGTCGTCTGGTTCGTAGCTGGCGATCGGCAGATCGAGCAACGCTTGCGACTCGACGGGAAACTCAATTTTTCCGCCGCTGCGGTCGATCAACGCGCCTGCAGCGACGACGCAGCCGCCCGCTTCTTCCACAACGTTTATCGCTTCGAGTGTCGAGCCGCCTGTGGTCCAGACGTCTTCGATGACGAGCACGCGCTTCCCTGGTTTCAATTGAAAACCACGGCGCATGGTCATGTTGCCGCTGGCGTCGCGTTCGACGAAAATTGCCGGAGTCCCGCCGCCAATCGAGCCCGCTGGTTCGGGCAGAGCGCGCGCAACTTCCTGGCCAATAATCAAGCCGCCCATCGCGGGCGAAACGACCGCCTCAATGCGATCATTCGCAAAAAGTCCGGCCAATCCGTGCCCCAGCTTCTCCGCAAAGCGCGGATACTGAAGCACCTGCGCGCATTGCACGTACATGGAGCTGTGCAGACCGCTGGACAGTTCAAAGTGCCCTTTGCGGATCGCTCCCGCCGTCTCAAAAAGCTTCAGCCATTGTTGCCGCGCGTCCAATTCCGGCCTTCCTTCCTCGATTGGCCTCTTTTGGGGCCCGCCTTTGCCCACCCGGCTAACCACGGGGCGTTGCTAAGCGTCGAATTGTCAGCAGCCTAGCGGCGGCTGTTTGCGTTGTCAAGGACGGCGAGCGCCTGTTAGACTTTTGCGTGGTTTCGGCGCCGGCCACGACGCCGGTCATGCATGCGGCGATGCCGTAAGTCCTTTTCGATGAAACGAATTGAAACAAAATAGGCCCTGCCAACGTTCTATTGAATTGAGAAACAATTTAGCCGTCAAAGTGGGATTCCAACGCGAGGGGATGCTGAAATCATGACCAAGACGTTTGTTCGACCGCTGCTGGCTGCAACTCTGGCTTGCACACTAGTTTTTAGCCCAGCGCTATTGACGTACGCGCAGGAGGCGCAGGCCCCAGCCGCGCCCGCGCCGACGACAAATGCCGTACCGAACGTGTCGCTCGGCGTCGCAAAGTACAAATACACGAAGGCGCCCAAACCGTTTCCGAACCTCCTAGCGCCGTATAAGCCGATCTCCGTAGACCCGGTCGGACTAGCCAACTCTCCCCGCATTGACCAGATGATTCAGGACGGGAAGCTCAATTTGAGCCTGCAGGACGCGGTTGAGCTGGCGTTGCAGAACAATCTCGACATCATCGTGCAACGGTACAATCCGTGGCTGGCGGACACTTCGATTTTGAAGACGGAAGCCGGAGGGTTTGGCGGAGGAACGCCCGGCGCAGCCTTTGCGGGTTCGACGTCCAGTTCGCCGCTTATCAATTTCGATCCCACGCTGACGACAACCCTCAGCGTGGACGATCGCAACATCCCGGTAAACAACCCGCTGACATCCGGAACCGGTACCGGCGCTTCTTCGCTGGCCCGACTCACGATTCACACCTCGACGTTCAACACGCAATTGTCGGAGGGCTTTCATACCGGCACGACATTCTTCACGGCATGGGACAACACGCGGAGTTCTTCGACGTCACCTGCGAACTTGTTTAACCCGTCCGTGCAGTCATCGATTTTTGTCGGCTTCTCGCAACAGTTGTTGAACGGATTCGGCACGAAGGTCAATACCCGCAACATTCGCATCGCGAAAAACAACCGCAAGATCGCGGATTTGGCGTTCTCGCAGCAAGCCATTACGACCATTACGAATACGATTACCGCGTATTGGGAATTGGTCTTCGCGCGCGAAAACGTAAAAGTGCAGCAACAAGCTGTCACCGTCGCCGAAAAGCTGTATGGCGATAACAAGAAGCAACTGGAAATCGGGACGATGGCGCCGCTCGACGTGACTCGAGCCGAGTCCGAACTCGCAACTGACCGGCAAAATCTGATCGTGGCGCAGACTGCGCAATTGCAGCAGACGCAGGTGCTCAAGAACGCCATTTCGAAGAATCCTTTGGCGCCGAACATGATCAACGTGGAAATCATTCCGACGGATCTGCCGACGCGGCCGGAAGCGATCGAGGCGCCGTCATTCGAACAAGCGGTCGCTGAAGCGTTCGCGAAGCGGCCCGACGTGCAGGAGCAGGCGATCAATTTGCAGAACGGACAAATCGACTTGGGCGCGACGCGCAATGCACTCTTGCCCACGGCTACGCTTACTGCTCAGTACGGTTCTGTTGGCCTCGCGGGTAACCAGACCCAGGTGCTGACTTCGCAGACGGTTGCGGGAGCCCAACTCGTGGACGCGAACGGCAATCCCGTGCAGGTATTTTTTCCAGTGGCTGTGCCGACCAGCACGCAGGTCGTCAAAGGCGGGCTGGGTGATGCGATGAGTACGGTGTTCCACAATAATTTTCCGGACTACAACGTGCAGCTAAACTTGCAAATCCCGATTCGCAACCGCTCGGCACAGGCAGACAATCAGCGGGCAATCTTGACGCAGCGGCAGCTGGAAGCGCAGATGCAGCAGCTGAAAAATAGCGCGCTGCTCGATGTGCGCAACACCTTCATCGCGCTCGAGCAGAACCGCGCACGCGTGGAAGCCGCTTCAAAAGCACGCGAATTGCAGCAGCAGACCTTCGATGCCGAGCAAAAGAAATATCAACTCGGCGCATCGACGGTATACCTCGTTATTCAAACGCAGCGCGACCTGATTTCGGCCCAAGGCACGGAGCTTCGCGCCTTGACCGACCTCGTGGAGGCGAAAGCCAATTACGAGCGCGCGCTGGGGCGGACGCTGGAGGTAAATCGCGTGACGATTGCCGACGCGAAGACCGGTCAAGTCGACCAGGCCACGCTCATCCCTGGCACTTTACACGGCCAAGTTGTCGGGATGGACAAGGTCTACCGCGAAATCGAAAACGGCAGCGGACAAAAGTAGTCTGAGCTCTTCCCACGGCCGGTTCAGAAAGCGCGGGCCGGCCGTTTTTATTTGTAGGCCACTTTGGAAAAGCGGCGGTACGCGAATTCTTGCCCCAAGCTGGGCTTTCGCATAGCATTAGAATTAGTTATGAGCGATTCGCATCCGACAAAAACACCAACCATCGCGCCCGCCGAATCCAGTCCTTCGCGAAAGCCTTCCCTAAAAGAAACCGCATGGGAAAAGAACACGCTGGAGCCCGCGCTCGCGAAGAGTCCCGAACGGCAGGCTACGTTCACCACAATATCCGCGCACCCGATTCGAAGGCTGTACACTCCTGCGGATTTGCCGGGCTGGGATCCTGCTACAGACCTCGGTCAGCCGGGCGAACCGCCCTATACGCGAGGGATTCACGCGACGATGCACCGCGGACGTTTGTGGACGATGCGGCAGTTCGCGGGATTTGGCGCGGCCGAAGATACGAATCAGCGGTTTCGGTATTTGCTTGCGCAGGGACAGTCAGGCCTTTCGACTGCCTTCGACCTTCCAACCTTGATGGGCTACGACTCGGATCATCCCCTTGCAGAAGGCGAAGTCGGCAAGTGCGGCGTCGCGATTAGTTCATTGGCGGACATGGAAGTGTTGTTTGACCAAATTCCGCTGGCGAACGTGACCACTTCGATGACGATTAATTCGCCGGCCGCTGTGATTTGGGCGATGTATTTGGCCGTTGCGGAAAAACAGGGCGCCGACTGGAAGAAGATTTCCGGCACATTGCAGAACGACATCCTGAAGGAGTACATCGCGCAGAAGGAGTACATCTACCCGCCGGAGCCGTCAATGCGGCTGGTGATTGATACGTTTGAATTTGGAGTGAAGAATACGCCGAAGTTCAATACGATTTCGATCAGCGGGTATCACATTCGTGAGGCGGGTTCGACGGCGATTCAGGAGTTGGCGTTTACGCTGCGCGACGGGATGGAGTACGTCGAATGGGGATTGCGCCGCGGGCTGGAAATTGACGAATTTGCGCCCCAGCTTTCGTTTTTCTTCAACGCGCACAGTGACTTTTTCGAAGAGATTGCCAAGTACCGCGCGGCGCGGCGCATCTGGCACAAAGCGATGACGGAGCGCTACGGGTCAAAGAGTGCGCGCTCGTATGCGCTGCGCTTTCACACGCAGACGGCGGGTTGTTCGCTCACAGCACAGCAGCCGTATAACAACGTCGTGCGCACGGCATTGCAGGCCTTGGCCGCCGTGCTCGGCGGAACGCAATCGCTGCACACGAATTCTTTGGATGAAGCCTGGGCGCTGCCAACCGAATTTGCGGCGACGATTGCGCTTCGTACGCAACAGATTGTTGCGCACGAAACCGGCGTAATAAACACGGTCGATCCGCTGGGCGGATCGTATTTTGTCGAGACACTTACCAATGAAGTTGAGCGCGGCGCGTGGGACTATATCAAGAGGATTGATGCGCTCGGCGGAATGGTCGCGGCGATTGAACGGGGATTCCCACAACGCGAGATCGCCGAGGCATCTTACCGCTATCAGCGTGAGTTGGATAACAAAGAAAAACTGATGGTCGGGGTGAACGCATTCGTTTCCGACGAAAAGCCTCTCGACATTCTGCACATCGACGAGACCGTGGCGAACCGTCAGGCAGCGCGATTGAAGAAACTGCGCGCGGAGCGTTCGAGCGAAGAAGTAGCGCGGCGGCTCTCCGCGCTGCGAACTGCGACCAAGGGCAAAGAAAACCTGATGCCCTTCATTTACGACGCCGTGAAGGCCTACACCACGCTCGGCGAAATCTGCGACGCCATGCGCGACACCTTCGGCACCTACGAAGAAGTTGCGATTACCTAAGCCGCCGAGGCCGACCTTCCCATGACGAAAAAGATTCGTGTGTTAATTGCAAAGCCGGGGCTCGACGGTCATGACCGCGGAGCGAAAGTAATTGCGCGGGCATTGCGGGATGCCGGCATGGAGGTCATCTACACAGGACTGCGGCAGACGCCGGAGATGATCGCGTCGGCGGCTGTTCAGGAAGACGTGGACGTGATTGGCCTCTCGATTCTTTCCGGCGCCCACAACACCATCTGCCCACAATTGATGAAACTCCTGCGCGAAAAAGGCATGGATGACGTGACTGTGCTCGTCGGCGGAATTATTCCAGAGGCCGACATTCCCGCCCTCAAGCAAGCCGGCATATCGCAAATCTTTCTGCCCGGCACTTCCACGCAAGATATCGTCAATTTCATTCACCAGAAAATCGGTCTTCCAAACTGACCGTGCCACGAACCGCATGCACGGCTCGCAGAAAAGTTTTTGAAACCGTATACTGGATTTCGGCGATTATTCGCCGCGAGGAAGCTGCGTGCCCGCGTCCACTCTGAGCTCCAACGTCAACCGCAAATCTCCTGACTTCGAAAAGAACACGCGACGCATCATTGACCTGTTGACACAAATCAAGAACGAAGAACAAAAGATTCGTGAAGGCGGCGGCGCAAAAGCGGTTGAGTCGCAGCATAAAAAGGGCCGGCTCACCGCGCGCGAGCGAATCGAAAAACTGATCGATCCGGGCTCGCCGTTCTTTGAGCTGGCGCTCTACGCCGCGTTTGAGATGTACGAAGAGTGGGGCGGCGCGCCGTCCGCAGGAACCGTAACGGGCCTCGCGACGGTTTGCGCCCGCAAATTCATGGTCATCGCGAACGACGCGACGGTGAAAGCCGGCGCATTTTTCCCGATGACCGCAAAGAAAGTCATCCGCGCGCAGAATATCGCTATCGAGAATCGCATTCCCGTCATCTACCTGGTTGATTCGGCGGGCATTTTCTTGCCGTTGCAGGAAGACGTTTTTCCCGATACCGACGACTTCGGCCGCGTGTTTCGCAACAATGCGGTGATGTCCGCGATGGGAATCCCCCAGCTAACCGCCGTGATGGGAATGTGCGTCGCAGGCGGCGCTTATCTTCCGGTGATGACCGACCATGTCCTCATGACGGAAGGCTCCGGCCTTTTTCTCGCCGGTCCGGCCCTCGTACAGGCTGCCATTGGCCAAAAAACCTCTGCGGAAGATCTGGGCGGCGCAAAGATGCACGCACAAATCAGCGGCACGGTAGATTTTCGCGAACCGGACGATGACGCGTGTCTCAAGCGCATTCGGGCGCTGGTCGACAAGATGGGCAACGCCCCTTCGCCTATCTTTAGCCAAACAGGTTCGCGCGACCCGCTCTTCCCTGCCGACGAAATCTACGGCATCTTCTCCAGCGATCCCGCCAAGCAATACGACATGCGCGAAATCATCGCGCGGGTAGTGGATGGGAGCGAATTCGAACAATACCGCGCCGAATACGGCGAGACCGTCCTTTGCGGTTACGCGCGAATCGGCGGCTGGGCTGTCGGAATCGTGGCCAATCAGAAGAAACACGTGCAAACACAGGCTCGCGGCTCCGATCAAAAGCGCGTCGAGTTTGGAGGCGTAATTTACACCGAAGCCGCAGAGAAAGCGGCGCGCTTCATCCTCGACTGCAATCAAAACAAGATTCCGCTGATTTTCCTGCACGACGTGAACGGCTTCATGGTCGGAAAGGACGCCGAATGGAGCGGCATCATCCGCGCAGGCGCAAAAATGGTAAATGCGGTGTCTAACAGTGTGGTGCCGAAAATTTCCGTGATCTGTGGTGGCAGCTTCGGCGCCGGGCATTACGCCATGTGCGGCAAGGCGTACGACCCGCGCTTCATTTTTGCGTGGCCCACGGCGCGCTACGCCGTCATGAGCGGCGACGCGGCGGCAGGCACCCTCGTCGAGATCAAGCTCAAGCAACTCGAGCGCGATGGCAAAAAGGTAGACGAAAAGGTGAAGAAGGAACTGTACGACTCCGTCCGCGCCACTTATGAGCGCCAAACCGACCCGCGCTACGCCGCCGCTCGCCTCTGGGTCGATGCCATCATCGACCCCGCCCACACCCGCGACGCGCTGATCACCGCCCTCGAAACCGCTGCTCTTAATCCTGAAATTCGCGAATTTAAGACGGGGGTTCTGCAGACATAATGGATCGCCGCGGACTTGTCTTTGGCCTTGTGTTTCTATTGATGGGCGTCCTTTTTCTCTTCGCTACCTCCTTGGAGTTCGATCGAAGTGCTAAAGCCGATGCGAAATACATGGAGGAGCACCCGCTTGATTGGCATTTATGTGCCGGGACTTCTGCATTCGAAGAGGGCGCAGGCTGGGCTGGCCTAGTCTCGGTCGTCGGCGGGCTTGCCCTACTCACGTTTGAAGGAATCAACAGTGGGAGGAGACGACAACTTCCGTGACCGAGATCATAAAACTTATTGAGTGTCCGCGCGATGCCTGGCAAGGCCTTTCTGACATCATCCCAACCGAATTGAAAGCCAACTATCTCAAAGAGCTGGTCCTCGCTGGCTTCAAGCACATCGACGCTGTCAGCTTCGTTTCGCCCAAACACGTCAAGCAAATGGCCGACAGCGAAGAAGTCATGGCTCGCCTCAACGAGTCCCTTCCCGCCGAAATCGAGAAACCGGAAATCATCGGCATAGTCGTAAACGAAAAAGGTCTTGAACGCGCGCTGAAAACTCCCGGCGTCACTACAATCGGTTATCCCTACTCCATCTCCGCCTATTTCCGCCGCGCCAACGCCAACATGTCCCGCGACGAATCGCGCAAGCTCGTCGAAATCCTCCAGAAAGAAACCAGAGCCGCCAACCGCGGCCTCGTCGTTTACATCTCGATGGCCTTCGGAAACCCTTACGACGAACCGTGGGGACCGGAAATCGTCGAAGAAACGCTAGAGTGGCTCAAGGATGTTCGCGTCCGTACTGTCTCCCTCGCCGACACTGCCGGAACCGCGTCGGCCGAATCCATCACCGAGGTTTTTCGCCGCGCAAACAGCTACGTCGCGGGCATGGAAATCGGCGTTCATCTGCACTCCACACCCATGGGCGCCGCTGACAAAATCCTCGCCGCGTACAACGCCGGATGCCGCCGCTTTGACGGTGCGCTCACCGGCCTTGGCGGCTGCCCCTTCGCCGGAGATGAACTGGTCGGCAACATCGCTACCGAAGACGTGCTCGCCGCGCTCAGCCTCGCCGGCTATACGCAGGAACAGACTGGCCTCCATCTCGAAAAAGTCGTAAAACTGACGAATGAAATCCGCGCGACCTACGCCCACGCGCCGCTCGTGAACTAAGGAGGGCCGATGAACTACACGACGCTGCTGCTCGAACACGAAGGCCCGAGCGCCAAGATCACCTTCAACCGGCCCGATAAGCGCAACGCTATCTCCACCAAGATGATTTGCGATTTGTTGACGGCGCTCGACGAACTCGAAAAAGACCGCACGCGCGTTGTAATCATGACCGGCGCTGGCTCCGCTTTCTGCGCCGGGATGGATCTCGAAATGCTCTCCGCCATCGGTCAGCAATCAGCGCAGGAAAATCAGGAAGACTCCCGCCGCATGGCACGGATGTTTCGTCGCATCTGGAGTTTTCCGAAGCCGCTGATTGCTGCAGTAAATGGTCACGCGCTCGCCGGAGGATGTGGTATCGCAACGCTCTGCGATTTCACAATCGCCGTACCGGAAGCAAAATTCGGTTACACGGAAGTCAAAATCGGTTTCCTCCCGGCGATCGTTTCTGTTTTTCTGACGCGCCAAATCGGCGACAAGCGCGCCCGCGATCTTCTGCTCACCGGCCGCTTGGTCGAAGCCAAGGAAGCGAAAGAACTCGGCCTGATCACGGAAATCGTTCCCGCCGACAAGCTCATGTCTCGCGCCGCGGAAATTGCAGAACAGCTCATCGCCGCCAGTCCCAGCAGCCTCACGCGCGCAAAACGCCTGCTCACTTCCGCTGCTGCGGCTTCGGTCGACGCTGACCTCGAGCGCGCCGTGCTCGAAAACGCTCGCATTCGATGCACTCCAGATTTTCAGGAGGGCCTCGCGTCGTTCCTCGAAAAACGCAAACCCGTCTGGCAAGGAGAGGACTAGCCCACACCATGCTGGAATTTCACGATACGAGTGTGCGCGTTCGATATGTCGAGACCGACCAGATGGGCGTCGTCTACCACGCGAACTACCTCATCTGGTTCGAAGTCGGCCGTGTGGAATTGATGCGCGCACTTGGCGTCGAGTACAAACGCATGGAACTCGAAGACGATTGCCAGATCGTCGTTGCCGACGCGAAGTGCCGTTACCACCATCCGGCACGCTACGACGAGGTGCTTCGCATCCGGACGCGCATCGCCGAAACGAAAAATCGCGTGATTCGCTTCTCCTATGAGATTTTCTGCGAAGCCAACGATGTCCTCCTTGCTTCTGGCGAAACCACGCACGTTATCTGCGGAAGGAACGGCAAACCCAAATTGTTGCCGCAGAAATACCGCGACATCTTTCACGTGAAGCGGGCTCATTCCGCAGCGGGGAGTGCTTCGCAATGACCATCGCGCTCACCGGAAACGATCTGACATTCGAACAGTTGCATGCCGTGGTGTTTCGCGGAGAGAAAGTTTCGCTTTCGCCGGGTTCCGTCGAACGCATGAACGCCTCGCGCGCCGTCGTGGACAAACTCGTTGCCTCCGGTAAAACCGCCTACGGGATCAACACCGGCTTCGGAAAACTCGCCAGCGTTCGCATCTCCAGCGAACAAGTCCGTCGGTTGCAAGTAAATCTTGTCCGCTCCCATGCTTGCGGCGTCGGCCCGCCGCTGGGTGAAGCGGAAACGCGCGGCATGATTCTGCTGCGAGCCAACGCGCTCGCTAAGGGCCTCAGCGGCGTTCGCCCGACCGTTGTGGAAACGCTCTGCGGGATGTTGAACGCCGGAGTGCATCCGGTCATTCCCTCGCAAGGGTCAGTCGGTGCGTCGGGTGACCTTGCGCCGCTCGCCCACCTCGCATTGGTCGTCATCGGCGAAGGCCAAGCCGAGTTTCAGGGAACAATTCTGCCCGGCGCAGAAGCGCTCAAACACGCCGGCCGTACTCCCGTGGCGCTGGAAGCGAAAGAAGGCCTTTCGCTCCTGAACGGCACGCAGGGCATGCTGTCGCTGCTAAGTCTCGCACTATACGAAGCCGACGTTCTCGCTGACACCGCCGACGTCGCCGCTGCGCTTTCCCTTGACGCTCTTCGCGGCAGCCCAGGTGCATTTGACCCGCGCATCATGCAGGCGCGTTCTTACGCCGGCGCGGCACGCACCGCTCGCAACCTCGCGCTTTTGAATGAAGGAAGCACAATTCGCGAATCACATCGCTCCGCTGAGAAAGATCCGCGCGTTCAGGACGCATACAGCCTTCGTTGCACGCCGCAGGTCCACGGCGCCGTGCGCGATTCCCTGCTCCAGGCTCGAGCGATGGCGCAGGTCGAGCTAAATAGCGCAACGGACAACCCGTTGGTCTTCGTCAAGGAAAAGGGCGGAGGCGACATCGTTAGCGGAGGAAATTTTCACGGCCAGCCCCTGGCCATGGCCGCGGATCAAGTAGCCATCGCAATCGCCACGCTTGGCGGTATCGCCGAACGCCGCATCGAGCAGATGACCAATCCGCTCACCAGCATGCTTCCCGCGTTTCTCACGCCCGAACCCGGTCTCAATTCCGGTTTCATGATCGCCCAAGTGACCGCGGCGGCGCTGACCAGCGAAAACAAAGCCCTCGCAACCCCGCATTCGGTCGATTCCATCTCCACAAGCGGCAATCAGGAAGACTACGTTTCGATGGGAATGAGCGGCGCACGCCGGTTGGAGCGCATGTTGACAAACTTGCGCGGCATTCTTGCCATCGAACTGCTCTGCGCCTGCCAAGGAATTGATCTACTGGCGCCGCTCAAGACCGGGACAATCTCTACCAAGGCTTACGATGCCGTCCGCGCAACATCGCCAAAAGTCGTCGAGGATCGCCCGCTCGCACCGGAAATTAACGCTGTGTCCAAATTAATCGTCACAGAAACGTTTTCAACACTTATTCGTTAATTTGGAGTGCGGCGGCTCGACGCCGCGATGAACTAATAAATTCGTCGAGACTGATCCGGTTTTCCCTGCTTCTTCTCTCTGTGACTCTGTGGCAAGCTTTCTTTCTCCTACGCCAGCGCCCCCTTCAAAAACCGCAGCATCCGAATCCCCGCAATATAGGAAAACGGCGCAAGCTCCAGCGAATAATGACCGCACGACAGCTCCAGTGTTTTCGGATTAGCTCCGTGCTTATGCAGTGCATCCAGCATCTGGGCCGTCAGCTCCGGCAAAAACGTTGGGTCGTATTTTCCGTACACCATAAACGAATTTCTTCCGGCGCCAAGGCCCAGTTCTACATACGGCATCGGACTGATCGGCGCCCAATAGTCTCTCAACTCATCGACCGTCACGTGCTCGCGCATTCCCTCCCACACGTGGTTTGTTGTCATGGCCCCGCTCACCACGTCGGCAAAGTACGTGGACACATGAAAAAAACCGCCGGCGTGGACGCCCGCGTCATGCATCATCGTGATGTACCCAATCGATGACCCGATGCTCGTCCCCAGAATTCCGACCTTCGTGTAACCCTCCTGCTCCAGCCATCGCAGGCACAGCTTCGCGTCCTGCACCGCTTGCCGGTTCGCCTGAATCGTCAAACCAACGTTCGGCCCCACAAGTTGATCCGCGCGCTCGTGTCCCGCCGCCATCCGCCGATCGTGATACGGCATGCTCATCTTGACGGCCGTAATTCCCAGCCGCTGGATCCATTCACAAAGTCCGCGCTGGCCGTTCCATTTCGCATTCCAATTCGGCAGCAACAGCACCGCGGCCTTCTTGTTCTTCCCGCGAAAGACCTGTCCATACACCGTGTTGTTCTCTTCGTACGGTGACCGAATGGCGCTCGTAAAGGTCAGCACGCCCTCGCCGTCCACTCGATAATCCCGCGCCGCCGACTCAGGCTCGTACCATTCCCTGCTCCGCGCAATCGCCTCCCGAGAATACTCCCGCAGCAAAACCCGTGGATCTTCACCATTCCGTTTCCGTATTTCACCCGCCACTCGCCAGTCGCCACTCGCCACTTCTTCCAGATGCTCCAATCCCCACTCGAACGGTCGCACCATGCGGTTATCGTCCGTTGTCCAGCGCCGGTGCTCGTACCGTCGAATTCGTTGTTCAAACCAGTTCATTGTTTGGCAAAACCCTGTCCTTCAACAGTTTACAGGCCTTTCCGCGCCCGCTCAAAACTTGCGCAATCCATCATCCTGTTAGCCATCCGACACGCCTCGCATAGCAGCAATTGAGACACCTCATTTCCTGTGGCAAAGTCAGAACGTGGTCATTGTCTTCGTTTTCTTGATCGGCCTGGTCATCGGCAGCTTTCTGAATGTCTGCGTCATGCGGATTCCGGAAGGCGTGTCCATCGTGTCTCCCGGCTCGCGTTGCCCAAATTGCGAGAAGCCGATTAAGGCCTACGACAACATTCCGGTTTTGGCCTGGATATGGCTCGGCGGAAAATGCCGTTCCTGCTCGGCTCCCATCTCTTCGATGTATCCCTCCATCGAACTCCTGACCGGCCTTCTTTTTGCGCTCTGCTATCTCGAATTTGGTTTTACAGCCGAAACGGTGAAATGGCTTTTCTTCATCAGCTTACTCATCGTTTTGACCATCACCGACGTCCGCATTCGCATTCTCCCCGACGCCGTCAATTTCTTCGGCTTCGGTGTCGGCCTCGCCCTTGCGCTTCGTGTCGCGCCGGTCGACGCTGTTTGCATGCGCATCGCGGACCGTTTTTCAATGCTCGAACGCAACCCATCCTTGCTCGGCGTTTCGTGCTCGCTCCTGGGCGCTGCCGCAGGCAGTCTGCTTCTGCTCGCCGCCGCCTCTCTCTATAAATTCATTCGCGGACGCGAAGGCATGGGCCTGGGCGACGTCAAAATGATGCTCATGATCGGCGCGTTCCTCGGCATTCAGGGAACGTTCTTAACTTTACTGCTCGGCACTTTCCTTGGCAGCGTCATCGGATTGCTTCTCGTGGTCGGATTATTCGTAAGCGGCTGGAAGTCGCAGATCGCGCTTAGGGGAAACAGGCGTGGCCTCGGCAAAGTCTCCGCCCTCCGTTGGACCATTTCCACCCGTTACCAGCTTCCTCTTGGCACGTTCCTCGGCATCGCCGCGCTTCTCGTCGTCTTCTTCAATCGTTGGCTGGACCTGCAAGCCTACCGGTTCATGAGGTAGCGCCGTGTTTCAAGCAAAAGGCGTCGAAATTCCCTGGACCGTTTTAACGAGCACGGCCATTGCGTTGCTCGCGATCCTGGTGGGTGGCGTCGTCCTTCTACGCAAAGTCTTTCAGAACTCCCCCGAGCGCAAAGCGGAAGACTTGAACGCCGCACCGCGCTCCAACAACGCTTCTGCGTTCATGGCCGCATCCATGCAAGCAGTCATCAAGAAATTGAAGGAACAGGAAAAAGAGCTCGAACGGCTTCACCGTGAGGAGCGCGACCGCGCCGACCTTACCGAACGGCTCAGTGAAGAGGTCACTCGCAACATGCCGGCCGGCCTCGTTGTCGTCAACGCGCAAAGTATCATCACGAGCGCGAATCCCGCTGCGGAACAAACCCTCGGCCATCGCGGACTCAATTTTCGTCGCGCCAGTGAGGCACTCGGCGAGCGCTCCGACCTTTCCCGCCTCATCGGTGAATGTCTGACCACCGGCAAAATCTTCCGCCGTGAACAAATCGAACACCGAGATGCGGCCGGCGACATCCGCCAGCTCGGCGTCACAATCTCTCCCATTCGCAAAGGCACAGACGACGTCAGTGGCGCCATCTGCCTGCTCACCGACCTCACCGAACTCGCCTCGCTGCAAAAACAGATGCAACTCAAGGAAAATCTCGCCGCACTCGGCGAGCTGTCCGCCGGTATCGCGCACGAATTCAAAAATGCCCTCGCCACTATTTCCGGATACGCGCAACTCATCCAGTCCGAAAACCCGAGCTCAGAAGTTGCCGACAACGCGGATAAGATTCTCGAACAGACCCGCAACATCACTCACGTGGTCACGGAATTCCTCCGCTACGCGCGTCCGCTCGACATTTCCCACGAACAGGTCGCTCTCAATTCCATCATCGAACGCGCTGTTGCCGAAGTTTCCGAAGCGTTTCCGCTCGTCCGCCTTCGCTCCGAAGGTGCTTTCGGTGAAGTTGCCGGCGACGACGGCTTGATCCGCCAGGCGCTCCTCAATCTGACGCGCAACGCCGCCGAAGCTTGCAGTACCGCGCCAAACGGCGGAAAAGTCATCCTTCGCGGCGAAGCTTTCCAGCGCGAAGGCCACGCCTTCCAGCGCATCACCGTCTTCGACAACGGGCCCGGCATTCCCCGTGACGTCCAGGCAAAACTTTTTCGCCCCTTTTTTACCACCAAACCGAATGGCACCGGACTTGGCCTTGCCGTCGTGCAAAAGATCGTTCTCCAGCATGGTGGTCAAATTGAAGCCACTAACCGGCCCGAAGGCGGCGCCGCATTTACGGTTACGCTACCGCTTAACCGCCAGACCCCGGAAGCAGTAGAATTGAAGCAGAACGCATCTAACAATACGTAGGCTTGAAAACGCTTCCTGGGAGGTTTTTCGAATGCACGCCACTCTACGCAAACTGTCCGGCCTGACGGTACTGGCCGCGCTCGTGTGCATCCCCGCGCACGCACAACAACAGTCTTCGCAATCCGGTTCGAACGACGCCGTCGCCGAAGCAGCAAAGAAAGCTCGTGAACAGAAGAGAGACGCGCCGAAACCGAAAAAGGTCTATACCGACGACGACATCAGCACGAAAAAATCGGACATCTCCGTTGTCGGACCTGCCCCCGCTCCAGCGCCCACAGGTCAGAGCGAAACGACCAAAGCGTCGTCCACTGCGATAGCGCCGGCGACCGACTCGTCGAAACCCGCTGACGCCAATTCCGAAAAGGCCTGGCGCGCCCGCTTTGCGAGTTTGCGCACAAAAATTGCCACCGCCGAACAGGAACTGGACGTCCTGCAGCGCGAAGAAAACAAAGGCGGCGTCCAGTATTATGCGGACCCCACCAAGGCAATGAACGAGCAGTATTCCCGCGAGGAAATAAACAAGCGCGCAGCGAAAATCGAAGCCAAGAAGAAACAGATTGCAGACTTGAAACAGCAGTGGAGCGATACGGAAGACGCGCTTCGCGCAGCCCACGGCGATCCCGGCTGGTCGCGCGAATAGCAACTCACCTTTGCATTTCACCGCACACATGCTGATATCGTCGGCGGCGCCGCGGTTTATCCGTGCTACAAACGAAGGAGATGGAACCGCTCCTTCTTGTCGAAGATAAAAACGAACTCCGCGCCATGCTGCGTAAAGCTCTCGAACGCAGCGGCTATTCCGTCGACGAAGCACCGGACGGCTCCGCCGCCATCCAAAAGCTTCGTGCGCGCCGCTATCAGCTCGTTCTGTCCGATTTAAAGATGCCCGGCGCTTCGGGGCTCGACGTCCTGCGCGAATCCAAACAAAGTGACGCGACAATTCCCGTTATTTTGCTCACCGCTTTCGGCTCTGTCGACGAGGCCGTCACGGCCATGAAAGAAGGCGCGTTCGATTTCCTGCAAAAACCTGTCGACCTCGAGCATTTAAAAGTCATCGTGCAGCGCGCCGCGCGCCAGCAGGAAGTCCTTCGCGAGAATCTGCTTCTTCGCGAAGAATTCTCCGCGCGTTATGGCTTCCCGCGCATCGTCGGCGAACACGCTTCGATTCGTGAAATCAGCCAGCAGATTCAGCGCGTGGCACAAACCGATTCCACCGTGCTTCTGCTCGGCGAGAGCGGCACCGGCAAAGAACTCTTCGCCCGCGCCGTCCATCATCTTTCGCCCCGCCGCGATCAGCCTTGCGTCGCGCTAAATTGCGCCGCTATCCCTGAAGGCCTTGTCGAAAACGAACTCTTCGGCCACGAGCGCGGCGCCTTTACCGGTGCTGGCGCTCGCAAAGCCGGCAAAATGGACCTCGCTCACCGTGGAACTCTCTTCCTCGACGAAATCGGCGAACTGCCTCTCGCCATCCAGGCAAAGCTATTGCGCGTCCTGGAAGAACGCACGTTCGAGCGCGTCGGCGGCACGCAATCCATCGACGTGGACGTACGCATCGTCGTTGCCACCAACCGCGACCTGCACAAAGCCGTTGCCGACAAATCGTTCCGCGAAGATCTCTTCTTTAGAATCTCCGCCGTCCCGCTGACGATTCCGCCGCTTCGCGATCGCGGCAACGACGTCTTGCTTCTCGCCGAGCACTTCCTCGAGAAATTCTCGCGTGAGTTTGGCAAGCCCGGCGCCCGGCTTTGCGATGACGCTAAACAACGCATCCTCGACTACCGCTGGCCCGGCAATGTCCGCGAGCTCCAGAACGCCATCGAACGCGCCGTGATCCTGTCCGACGGGCCGCTCATTTCGGCAGAAAGGCTGCAATTAGAACCCACGCGTCCGGCGGAGCAGGCAGTGCCCGATGGACTGTTGCCTACCACATTTTCCTGGGCGGGCACGCTCGAAGAAGTAGTTGCCCGCGCCGTGCAGTCGACCGAACGCGCGCTGCTCGAAAACACGATGCGCGATTGCCGCTGGAACAAAACGCGCGCTGCAGAGATTCTCGGCGTTTCACCCAAAACTCTCGCCGCCAAGTTAAAATCCACGGGCCTTGAAAGCTAAGCTCGCTAACGTTTTACTCCGGTGTGCAAAGCCACCGTTCCACCCGTCCACACTGCTGCTTCGACGTCTTGCAATCCCACGCCGCGCATCAACTCGCACAACTCTTCCGGCCGGAAAAATCTCGCCACCGAATTAGGCAAGTATTTATATGCCGCAGCATCGCCGGAAATCGCGCCGCCAATCTTCGGCAGCACTTTCCGGAAATACCAGCGGTACAAATCGCCAAACAATCCCGCGGGCGGCTCGGTAAATTCCAGAATCCCGATTGTTCCGGCGGGCTTCAACACGCGCTGCATTTCCCTTAGCCCTGCCTCATAGTTCGTCAGGTTGCGAAACCCGAATGCCGCCGTGACCAGATCAAACGACGCGTCGGCAAACGGCAATTGCAAGGCATCCGACTCCAGAAACGGCACCGCGACCCTTGCATCTGTCGCCGACTTCTCGTTCGCCCGCACCAGCATCGAGTGTGCAAAGTCCGCGCCGATGACACGCGCTTTGCCCTTCTTTTTCAATGCAAACGCAAGGTCGCCCGTCCCGCAACACAAGTCCAAAACAACCGCGTCCGGCCTGTCCAAAATCGCTTTTAGTTTTCGGGCCGTTCTTGCACGCCACACGCGGTCCAGCTGCAGCGAAAGTAAATGATTCAGCAGATCGTAACGCGGTGCGATCTGCGTAAACATCTCGCGCACTTTGCGCGACGCATCCGCTTCGCTCGTCGCGCCTTCCGGCCGCGTTCCTTTGCTCGGTACCGCTTTCCCTGATGTCAGCACGTCAGCCACGCGTGAACTCCCTGCGCGTATGCAGGCGCGGCGCAAAGTGCAAAGCGTGCTTCACCGCATCCAGCGGCACGTCTTCATATGTCTCCGCCTTGCCAATCTTTTTCGATAGGACAAAACGCAACTTGTTCCCGCGTGTCTTCTTATCTGTCCGCATCGCCGCGATCAAACTCGCATCCGAAAGATTTGGCCAAGCAGGCAGCGGCCCCAACCGTTCAATCAGCGTCACGATACGCGAAACATCGCGCGCTTTCGTCAGCCCAATCTTGTGCCCGAGCAGCGCGGCACACTTCATGCCCCACGCCACCGCTTCGCCGTGCTGATACCGCCGGTAGCGCGTTTCGCTCTCCAGCGCATGGCCAAACGTGTGCCCGTAATTCAAAACCTCGCGCAGGCCGCTCTCGCGCTCGTCCTTGCTCACTACTCGCGCCTTGATTTCAATCGAACGAGTAATCAAGTGCTCCAGCACCTTTTCATCCCGCCGCAGTGCCTTCTCAAAATTCTCTTCGAGATATTCAAACAATTCCGCATCCGCAATAATTCCGTACTTAATCACTTCCGCGAGGCCGCCACGAAACTCACGCCTGCCCAGCGTCTTCAGCATTTGCGGATCAACCACCACCAGGCGCGCCGCATAAAACGCGCCGACCAGATTCTTCCCTTCCGGCAAATTTACGCCGGTCTTCCCTCCGACGGAGCTGTCCGTCTGCGCCACCAGCGTCGTGGGCACGTGCACCAGCGCCACACCGCGCAAATAAGTCGCCGCAGAAAATCCCACGACGTCGCCCGCCACGCCGCCGCCCACCGCCACAATCAACGAGCCACGATCCGCTTTGGCGCGCGCCAGCAATCGAGAAATTTGTTCGACGCTGGCCATGGCTTTTGCCGCTTCGCGGTCGTCAAACAGGTGCACGCCATCCGGCTTCCGCCTGCCCAATCCGCGCAAAACTGTCTTCCCGACAGCTCGCCAAACCTTCGGCGACGACACCACATGGACGCTCGTAAATTTCCCAAGCCGGGCTATTTCTTCGCCCAGATGCGACACCGCTCCCGCGGCGCACACAACCTCATACGCCCCGCTGGACGCCTTCACTTTTATCCGCCGCGCTCTCATTTGGGTGATTTCGACCTTAGCATAGGTCGCGCCGCGGCCCATAACGCCGGAAGAAATTCGAGGCCGTTTGGTGGGTACCAAAACCAGGCTGCATATACCCCTTTTTCATAACTGCAGAATCTGCGAGGGTTGGCGGATTGAGCGGCGACTTTCACGAACTAGTGTATCGACAAGAGTATCGTTATCTGCATGAGATACTATGACTAGGCCGAGTGCTCTCGGCGATCGACGACGCTACGCGCCCAAACAACACGTAGGTCCCTCTTCACTCACGGGGCGCGGGGCGCTAGAATCCATCCATGCCTGATCAAGACCCGCCTTCCATGATGTTTCCCAGGGTCGTTCGTCCAAAAAGCGACGAACCCACGACAATCTCCCAATACGAAGAGAGTCGTGAAGGCGAGGTGCAACTCGATAAGTACGTCCGTGCACAAACTTCCGCACCGGAAGTGGCAAAGAGAATCACCGAATTGGAGAATTGCCTGTGGCGCCTCGCCGACGCTGCCACTCAATCCGCCAAGAGCCAGGAGGATCCGGTGCTGCGCGCGGCGATCGAGGAGGCGCGATTCGTGCTGAACAATCGGCTCGAAGTGGATGATGCGAAGCACAGATTTCACTCAGAACTCGGCGAAGAACCGTTTTCCGACGATCTAAGCCTATTCAACAAATAAGTACGACTTGAACCGGCGACCATGAGCAGCTTGGAAATAGCGGGTCCAAAGCTCCGGGGACGACCCACCCGATGGATCGCGCTTTCTCGGCGGCCGATGGATAGTCGAGTCCAAGCGGGAGGCTTCGGTGTCTTAGCTGTCGCAAATTCCTTCGTGGTACCATCCTTGGGCGGCCAAATCCGCCTTACGAACGCCCACTTTCGATGGCACTTTCCGAAAAAACTTATCGCGCAGACTACGCCGTGGTCGGCTCCGGTGTCGCAGGGTTGCGCGCTGCCATCGAGCTGAGCGACGCCGGAAGCGTCCTTGTTCTGGCCAAATCTTTTCTGAGCGACTCCGCCACGGCTTGGGCGCAGGGCGGCATCGCCGTCGCCCTCAGCGACGAAGACGAAATCGGACTCCACGAGCAGGACACTATTAACGCAGGCGATGGCCTTTGCCGGCCTGAATCCGTCGCGCTCCTCGTCGAGGAGGGGCCGAAGTACATCACGCAGCTTATAGAATGGGGCACCGAATTCGACCGCGCGGGCACCAAGCTGGCGTTCACGCGCGAAGCCGCGCACAGCCGCTCGCGCATTCTGCACGCGCACGGCGACTCCACCGGCCGCGAAATCAGCCGCGCGCTACTCGCCCGCGCCAACTCTATCCAGCACCTTCATCTGCGCGCGCACGCATTCACCACCGGACTCATCATCGAAAATGGCAAAGCCGTGGGCGTTCGCTTCATCGACGAAACGGACGGCTCGCTCCACGAACTTCGCGCCAACGCGATTCTGCTCGCCACCGGCGGACTCGGCCAGATCTACCGCGAGACGACGAATCCCGATGTCGCCACGGGCGACGGCATGGCCATCGCTTATGAAGCCGGCGCCGTTCTCTCCGACATGGAATTTGTGCAGTTTCACCCCACCGCGCTCGCCGTTAAAGGTGCGCCGAGGTTTCTGCTTTCCGAAGCGCTGCGCGGCGAAGGCGGCATTCTTCGCAACATCAATCTCGAACGCTTCATGAAGCGCTACAACGAAGCGCAGGAACTCGCGCCGCGCGACATCGTGGCCCGCGCCATCGTCAGCGAAATGCACCGCACGAATGCGCAGCACGTTTACCTAGACATGACGGCGAAGACGAAAGAGTTTCTCGAAAAGCGCTTCCCGCGCATTTACGCCACTTGCGAAAGCTACGGCCTCGATCTCGCCGCAGACCTCGCGCCCGTCTGCCCAGCAGCGCACTACATGATGGGCGGGGTCAAAACCGATCTGTGGGGCCGAACATCGATTCCCGGCCTTTACGCAGCCGGCGAAACCGCGCTCACCGGTGTTCATGGCGCCAACCGGCTCGCCAGCAATTCCCTGCTGGAAGGGCTCGTGTTTGGCGCGCGCAGCGGTCAAGCCATGATGGAAGACGCGCCCGTTGCGAAGCGCAGCGGTGCCTCACTCCCCGGCAAACGCGCGCCACAGCCCGATACGCCCGACGGCGAAAAACATCCGAACCATGCGCAAGCAGAATCCCCCCTGCGCGCGCAAATCCGCGACATCATGTGGCGTCACGTTGGGATTTTGCGGAATGGTAAAGAGCTGAAAACCGCGCTCACGCAGCTGGAATCCCTCGAAATCCCCGCTGCGGCAGCGACACGCGAAGAAAATGAACTAAAGAATCTGCACTCTCTAGCCGAAGTCATCACGCGCAGCGCCATCGCTCGCGAAGAAAGCCGCGGCAGCCATTATCGCGGAGATTTTCCCTACCGCGACGACGACGACTTCCAAAAACATTCCCTGGTTCGCAAAAACTCCGAAGTAACCTTCGAAAAGTAGACGCGGCGAGCGCCCGGGGCTGGGCGATAGAGGTTTGGTCTGGGTGACGGCCAAGTCTTTTTTTAACACAGAGGACACCGAGACCAAGGAGAAGGAAATGGAATTCCCTCAGCCTCTGCGATCTCTGTGTTAGAACAACAGCGCTCCGGCTGTACGGGCTGACGCGATTGCGGCAAATCTACTTCGCCTGCAGGGCCTTCACTGTTTCCAGAAATACGTGTCCGACGATGCCCAGCGTTTTGGCGCTGATCTGCTCCATATTGTCCAGCGGCGTATGCCAGTATCCGTTGTTGATGAAATCGCCGATTACGTCGACTGACGGCACATTGCGGCTCAGGAACGAGTCGTGGTCGTCAGCGGCGCCCTTATCTTCGTCGACAAACAGATTGCCGTAACCCAGACGCTTGGCCGTCGTATAGACCAACTGGCTCAAGGCTTTCGTCGAGTCCATCTCTCTTGGAATCCGCGCATTCTTGCCGCCCACAATATCCGCCAGCAGAAATGCCCGCACATTCTTCAGGTCGCCGGAAATCGCCAGCTTCGCCGCCATCTCCCTGCTGCCGTACCGGCTGTCCGTATCGCTCCACTGCTGAACGGCCTCTTCGCCGTCAAAAAAAGCGATCCACACGGCATACTTGCCGTGCTTCGCGCAAAGCAACCGCGCCAATTCCAGCATTAATCCCGTTGACGACCCCGCGTCATCCGCGCCGACGAAGTTGTCTTTCTTCAGCGTGTCGTAGTGCGTGCCCAACAAAATGATTCCCGGCCGCTCTCCAGAAATCTTGACGAGGATATTTTTCATCGCGATCCGCCCAACCGGAGTCTGCGCCGAAAAATCGTCCGTCTCGACGGTGCAGCCAAAACTTTTCAATTCGGAGAGGATGTAATCCTGCGTCTGGGCAATCGCCGCCGACCCCGACGGCCTCGGCCCAAAGGAAACCATCTTCGCGACGTGATCGTACGCCGCCTTCCCGTCGAATCCGCCGGTCTTTTCCGCGGGCAGCGCGTCCGTCGCAATCTGCGAGGGCGGAATGGCATTCGAACTCATAAACGGCGGCTGCACTTTCTCGGTCTTCTCCGCATCGGCGTTGCTTTTGCATCCGACGAACGCAACGACCGCACAGCACAATGCAACCGCTCTGAATTGTCCGCTTCGCCTCATCAAGCCCCCTGCGTCGCCGTCGCTGCTGCCGCCCGCTTCGCCCGGTTCCGCAGCGCCAACCAGGAAATTCCGACTCCCAGAAAATACAACGCCAACATCACCAGCATCACCAGAAGCATTGTAAGTGCGTCCGGCGTCGGCGTAACAAATGCCGCGGCAATCGTAATGACTAAAACCGCGTATTTGGTGTTTTGCACCAAAAACTTTGGCGTCACGATTCCGAAGTAGCACAACAAAAAGATCAACACGGGCATTTCGAATATCAATCCCAGCGCGACCAGCACCAGCAGCACCAGGTCAAAGTAATCGTTGATCCGGATCAGTGGCGCAACCGGCCCCTGAAATCCGATGAGGAATCCGAGAATTCTCGGCAACGCCAGAAAAAATCCAAACGCAATCCCGCCCAGAAACAGCAGTACGGTGGAAAACACAAATCCCGTGACTGCGCTCCGTTCATGTTTGTAAAGCGCCGGCGCGACGAACATCCAGACTTGATACAGCACTACCGGCGAAGCAATTACCAGGCCGATATAAATACTCAACTTGATCAGCAGGCCCAGATAATCGGTTGGCCCCATAAAATAAAGCTTGGCGTCGTAGTGGTGCGCCGCCAGCACCGACTGAATCGGTTTCGCGATCACGTTCACGAACTTGGGTGCAATAAACCAGCCCGCAAGCGATCCCAAAAGAATCGCGACCAGCGAATTGATAATCCGCTTGCGCAGCTCAATCAGATGCTCGAAAAACGTCATCTGACCGCCTGTCTCTTCTTCGTTTGTCTTCAGCGCGATTTCGGTGTCCATGTCTTCCGGAAATGTCTTAGGCGGGATGCCCAGGGCCTTCGTCGTTCAGGGATTCGTGCATCGGTTCGTTCAGTGCTTTTTCTTGTAATTCTTCTCCGGAAGAAGTTTCCTTCGCCGTCGCGTCCAAATGTTCTGTGGAACTCGCATCTTCAGTGCCGCGCGCCACCGCTTCGTTCACTGGAGCCACGACCGGTTCAATCGTTTCGGGCAATTGCGCGGGGGTGGCTTCGGCGAGGTCAGCAACAGACGCTGTTCCGGTTTCCGTTGCTGCGGCCGATGCCGACGCGGCGTCCATCTGCTTCTTCCGCTCGGCTTCTCGCGCCTGGCGCTCGACGTTTCGCATCTCTTCTTCGAATGCCAACTTAAAGTCCGTCGAAGCCTTGCGAAACTCCGCCATCAACTTGCCGAGTCCGCGGGCTAATTCCGGCAATTTGTGCGGCCCAAATACGACCAGCACAACAATAAACAGCACAATCATGTGGGGAACGCTGAACATGCGGTTGAACGACCCTTTTCAAAGCCATTGGCATCATAGGAAGTGTGCACAGAGGTGTCAAACGGGTTCCGCCGCACCACCATTCTTCCGTGAGCCGCGTCCAACGAAACGTGCCCAATCCGGCATGGCCCCGGAGCAGGTGGCGTCCGGGTTTGCATGCTACAATTTGAAATAGCCTGGTCAGCGTGAGGTGAGCATGAAGTCAGAACGTCGTGGGCTGATTTTAATTCTTTTGGTACTCCTCGTTTCCGCCGTCCTCGGCGGTGTATACGGACCGTCTGTCGGCGCTGCCGCCTCCTCCGCCGACGATTACCAGACGGCCGTCAAGCAGTTCACTCGAGTTCTGGACGTCGTCCAATCCAATTACGCCGATCCCGTCGACGTCGACAAAGAGGTCTACCAGGGCGCCATCCCCGGCATGCTCCGTGTCCTCGACCCGCACTCCAATTTCTTTGACGCACGCCAGTTTGCCCTGCTTCGTGAAGACCAGCGCGGCCGCTATTACGGCGTCGGCATGATCGTCGCACCCCGCGACAATCACACTGTCGTCATGGCGCCTTACGTCGGCGCCCCGGCTTATAACGCCGGCCTCCGTCCTGGCGACGTCATCATCAAAGTCGACGAAAAAGCTACCGACGGCCTCACTACCACAGAAGTCGCGGACATGCTGAAGGGGCAGAAAGGCACGATCGTCAAGATCGTCGTCACGCGCGAGGGCTATAACGAGCCGCTTACTTTCACCGTCACGCGCGGCGAAATTCCCCGCCATTCCGTCGACATCGCGTTTCTCATTAAACCCAATATTGGCTACATCCGCCTGTCGGCATTCAACGAAACCACCGACCACGAAATTGCCGAATCCCTGAAGGAGCTCAACGCCTCCAATCTCGACGGCCTCGTCCTAGACATGCGCGGCAATCCCGGCGGTCTTCTCAATGAAGCGGTCGCCGTCGGTGACATGTTCCTTGAGAAAAATCAACTCATCGTTTCGCACCACGGCCGCGCTTCGCAGGACCATCGCTATTACGCTGTCCGCGGCAATCAAGGCATCACGGTTCCTCTCGTCATCCTGGTGAATAACAACTCCGCTTCGGCCACGGAAATCGTTTCCGGCGCGGTGCAGGATCACGATCGAGGCCTCATCGTCGGCGAGACCACGTTTGGCAAGGGCCTCGTCCAGACCGTGCAAGCGCTCAGCGAAAACACTGGCCTCGCGCTCACCACCGCTCGCTATTACACTCCGAGCGGCCGATTGATTCAGCGCGATTACAAATCCATCTCTCTCTATCAGTACCACTACGAGCGCAAAGTTCCCGATCATCCGACAGAGATCAAGCTCACCGACAGCGGCCGCCAGGTCACCGGTGGCGGTGGCATCACGCCCGACATCATCGTTTCCGAGCCCAAGCTCAACAAATTTCAACAGGAGCTTTTCCGCTTTGACGTGTTCTATCCCGCGGAAGCAGGCGTCGGCGGTTTCACTCGCGCATTTCTCGGCGAGCGTCCCACCATCACGCATGACTTCTCTGTGGATGACAACGTCATGCACGAATTCCGCAACTATCTGTCGAAGCACAACGTCCGCTACGCGGAAGCCGACCTTGCTGAAAACCAGGATTGGGTGAAGCGCAAGATCAAGCAGGAAGTTTTTATGTCTACTTTCGGTATGCAGGACGGCTTCAAGGTTCTTCTCGAAGCTGACCCGCAAGTCCAAAAGGCCGTCGATTCCGTACCGCAGGCACGCGCTCTCTATCAAAACGCGCGCAAGATTGTCGCTCAGCGCAACGGCGGCGCTCTCGATCAGCCCTGATACTCAACGCTCAAGAACAAAACAAAAAAGCTCGCGGAATCTTAGATCCGCGAGCTCTTTTGTTTTCTGAGCACTGGCAGTTAGTGTTTCTTCTTCGGTTTCTTCGCCGTAGCGGCCGTCTTACCCGACAGCGCTTTCAAAAGAATCCCGCCGCCCGGTGCGCCGAGTCCCGTGCATGCATCCCATCCTGCGCCCGCTTCGTATGCTCCATTGTTCCCTTGGGTGATGTCGCGCAGCACGCCTGATTGAAATTGCTGGTACAAGACAGGGTTCAGATACCCGCAGGGCGCGCTAAGCCCCTGATTAAGTCGTCCAATCAGCGACGCCCACAGCGGCGCCGACGCGCTCGTCCCGCCAATCGGCTCCAGCTTCTTCCCATCAACGTGCATCACCACGACCGCCGTCAACGGATCCGCCACGGCCGCCACGTCCGGCACGCCTCGCCCGATTGTGTGCGGAGGATTTGCCGCTGGCGGAACGCCGACGCCGTTCTGATAAGCAGGCTTGCTGAAAACTGTGCTTACTCCTCCGCCGCCTGCTCCATCTCCGATCATCTCTTCATTCCACACGACTTCGCTCGCGATCGTCGGATTGTTTCCCGGCGAAGCGATCAATTTAGTCCCTCCGACCCCGAGCACATACGGGCTGGACGCTGGAAAATCCACATGCGTCACGCTCTGGTCCGGCTCATCGCTCGACCCGTCGTCTCCCGAGGCCACGCAAACCGTCACGCCCTTTGCGGCCGCGGCCTGAAAGATTTCATTCACCAGTTTTACGCCCATCGACGTCCACGCACCTTGCGGATCATCTTCCGGGTTTCCATAGCTGATGGACACCACGCTGATTTGATTTGCCCCAGCGATTGCATCATTCAGAGCATCAACCCATCCCTGCGTCGTGAATTCCGTGAAGTAGACAAAAACATGCGCCTTTGGCAAGAGCGCTCCGACAATGCACAAATCAAGCATCACTTCGCCCGTCGAGTCGCCGTTGTTTGACGACGCCCGCGTGTCTGGTCCCGGATCGTTTCCCGGACCATGTACCACGACGTCCGTAAACACCGGCGTTGTCCCTCCCAAAACACTCTCAAAATAGCTCTTCAACGACGCAAGCTTGTAACCGCCCCTAGGGTCTGGCGAATTACCTCCATTGAATGCAAACACGGCCACGTTCTGATTGCTTCCATCAAGATTAGCGGGGTAGTCGTATAGGGCTGCAATCTGCCCGGGGAAAAACGTTCCCGGCCATTTGTTGACGAGGTTCGCTTTCTTCGCCTGAGCGCTAGCCGCTCTCACCGTCCCTGCCAAAGTTACTCCACCCGTCCAGTCCAAAGACCCAGCCGGACTCCGCCGAAGCCGCGGACGTCCCACTGGCCTCGTATCCAGGCCAAACACGCCCTGAATGATTCCCGCCAGTTCCCCGGGCACCTGAATCTCGCCAACCCTGCCGCGAAATCTCCCAAGTTGCGGATGTTCGTAATCATTCAGTTGCAGCGTGAATGCCTTCTCGATATCTCCCGTCCGTCCTTCCACAATTACTCGCCGGTGCGCCAGGCTGCTGTCCGCTACTTTCAAGCCGGACTGCTTCGCCCAACTCACAATTTTTTCTAGCTCGTTCGCGTCTGCGCCGTACAACTCGGTAAATCGACTGCCCGTGATGCGCAGCCTCTTTTTCGGCAGTTGGCTCCCTATTTGATCCGGCAGGCTCGCCGCTTCGATCGCACGCTGCGGATTTCGGCGCGCATATATGCTCACTTGAATGACCTTCTCCACATCGCTTTTGCCCACTAGTCTCGCGCTCTTGAGAGCAGCTCGATTGCTCCCCGGAATGGGGGCGGAATCTTTGGAACGGCTCATTGAAATCTCCTAGGTTTTCGGTGCGGACTTCGGTGGGAGAGGAACTAGGTCCGGTTGCAGGCTCTTTCCTATCACACTCTTAGTTTAGTTGTCTATCACTTATCGCACTTGACTAAAGCTCGGCCCGGTGTGGCCGACGTCATGCTTCCAGCTTGCCAGCAATAAAGTTGCCCGCGCGCCGCGCAAATACGCCGCACTCCTTCCAGCCCGCTTGAAAACCCGGCAACCCCTTCATGTATAATTGGAATGTATCGCGCAAGTGGGCGTGTAGCTCAGCTGGGAGAGCGCGTCGTTCGCAACGACGAGGTCGCAGGTTCGATCCCTGTCACGTCCACCAAATTTTCTGGGTCCTATAGTCCTAATTCCCTTCGCGCCAACTCAATCGCCTTCACTGCGTTCCCCGCTTCCGTCAATCCGCCGCGCGCAAAATCCTTTGTCCCGCCGCCTTTGCCGCCTACTTCTGCCATAACCTTCTTCAGCAACGCATTCATATCCTCGCCCACCGATGGATGCTGCCCAAAGAGCACGTGCCCGCATTCCCGCCGCGCCATCAGGACCACGGTACCCTGCTGCGCCGCAATCGCTGGCGCCAGCATCAACACAAAACTCGCATCGACTCCCTCCATCACGCGGGCCACCACCCGGACACCGCGTTCGCCGACCGGCGTTTCCCGAACAATCTTTTCCGCTTCCAACTCCGCTAGCCGTTCCCCCCGCGCCTTCGCTAATTTAAAGCTCGCCTCTCTCTCCGCAAGCGCCTTCCCCATTGCCGTGCTCACCTCTTCCAGCGAACAGTTCAATTTCCCGGCAACCGCGCGTCGCGTTTCATAATCCGCTCGCGCCACCTGGGCCACGCGTTCCCCGCACAAAAACTCCAGTCGCCAATCCTGCCGTATCTTCGTGCAGCGCCGCAGTTGCACCATTCCTACCTGACCCGTCCGTGCCACATGCGTTCCGCCGCACGGCTGCAAATCCGCTCCTTCAATCTCGATCACGCGCAAGGTTCCTTCGCGCGCCACTTCTTTCCGTACACCTAAACCCTGCAATTCTTCGCGAGTTGCATACGAGATCTTCACCGGTCGGTCTTCAAAAATAATCCCGTTCGTCGCTCGTTCCGCGTCTCGTAACCTCTCTTCCGTCGGCTCCGCACCCCGCAAGTCAATGGTGCAAATCTCTTCGCCCAAATGAAATGAAACTGTCTCCAGTCCAAACCTCGCCTGCAGCACTGCCGACAGTAGATGCTGTCCCGTATGCTGCTGCATGTGATCGAAGCGCCGCTTAAAATCCACCTCCCCCCTTACTGGGCCCAAACTCACGGGCGCATCGACAAAGTGGGCGATCTCCTCGCCCTCGTCCACAATCTCAACGACGGCCGCCGCGCCAATCTGCCCGCGGTCATCCGGCTGCCCGCCCGAAGCCGGGTACAGCGCCGTTCTATCTAATACGACGCGCCAACGTTTACCGGAGTTTCCGGCCTGCTCCTCGCAAGCCAACACCTCCGCCGTAAACTCCCGCACAAACGCATCGCCGTAATAAATCCGCTTCGTCGTCATCCCGCGATTATATTCCATCGCGCGCGTTTCCCCTCGTGGCGCCCTGGCGTCAGGTAATCACCTGATCTGAATTACAAGATTTCACCTAATTGTGCCCGGGAGTCCCCCTGCTAAGAATCGTATTTGACTATGGGGTGTACCAATTGGTTCAGGAAATACGAGAAATCAGGGGCCAAACGCTCAGGAAATTATGAGGACCTCACGTGGAGATTCCAGTGCAGCGAAACGCGCGCGCTCCAGCGAGCAAGGTGGCGGGCTCTGCGATGAGCTCTCGTTGTACGCCAGCATTGTTCGCCATCTCCACGTTGGAATCGCAGTCTGGCACCTCGATGACGGCGGAGACTCGAAGGCATGCCAACTGCTCTTTGCTAACCCTGCTGCTCAAAAGTACTTGAACGGGACCGGCGCTTCGGCGCGTGGAGGGTCAGCCGCCAAGTTCGCCGATTTTCCGAATGCACGGCTGCCCGCGCTTCTTCAGGAGGTTGTTATTTCCGGCCAGCCAAAGGAGTTGGGTGAAATCCGGCACGCTGCGCAAGGCGCGCCCGACCGCATTTTCAGCGTGCGCCTGTATCCATTGCCGAACCATTGTGTTTGCCTTGCTTTTGAAGACCTTGCGCAACAGAAACAGGCCGCACAGCTTTTGGAACTCGCCGCGGACGCGATTTTTGTCTGCGATATGGACGGCCGGATCACCTATTGGAACCACGGCGCGGAACAAATGTATGGCTGGTCGAAGGATGAAGCTCTCGGACGGTCAGCGTTTCAGATCTTGAAAACAGAGTCTTCCCTTCCTCTGGAAGACATTCGAACAATTCTGCTCCAGGACGGCCACTGGCACGGCGAACTTTGCCACGAAAAAAAGGACGGCACTCGAATCACCGTAGCCAGTCATTGGACTCTGCAAAAAGATCCCACCGGCAGTCCCCTCGGTTGGATTCAGATTACTAACGACGTCACGGAGGAAAAGCGAACCGGCGAAGCGCTCCGGAGGACCGAACAGGATTTTCAATTGCTCGTCGACAGCATCAGAGACTACGCAATTTTTCACTTGGATCCGCAAGGCCGTGTCGCCACCTGGAATCTCGGTGCGCGGCGCATCAAGGGCTATCTCAGGGACGAAATCGTCGGCAAACATTTCTCCATCTTTTATCTGCCCGAAGACATAGCGTCCGGCAAACCCGAAGCGGCACTCAAAATTGCCGCTGAAGAGGGTCGCTATCAGTTCGGAGGTTGGCGGGTCCGGAAAGACGGATCGCGTTTTATGGCCAGCGTGACCATAACGGCGCTTCGGGACGAATCCGGGCAACTCCGCGGGTTCGGCAAAGTGACCCGCGATATCACTGAGCGAACGGAAATGGAAAAAACCTACCAGGAGAAGCGGGCTCTGCAGCAGCGAGCCACCGAGATCAGCCTGCTAAGCCAATTGGGTACGTTGCTTCATTCTTGCGTAACCACAGAAGAAGCATTCAAAGTTTTTGCCCAATTTGCCCCGCAACTTTTCCCCGCCGAGTCGGGCGCTCTTTATATTCTGAGCCCTTCAAGGAACGTCATGGAGTCGGCTTCCAACTGGGGCGATTTTTCGCCGGCCGAACAAGTATTCCCTCCCGATGATTGCTGGGCCCTTCGCAGCGGTCGCATGCATTACGTGGAAGGACCCGGCTCGGCCGTCCTCTGCCGCCATCTGAGCGGCACGCCCACCGTGGCCCACCTCTGCGTTCCCATGGTAGCCCTGGGAGACACTCTGGGAATCCTCCATGTCCACAGCAATCCAGTAAGCCTGCCAGGTGCCATGAAGGCGATTCACCCGCTCTCCGTCTCCAAGCGGCAACTCGTTACGGCCGTCGCCGAGCAAGTTGGCCTTGCCTTAGCCAACCTCAAGCTTCGTGAAACGCTGCGCGTTCTTTCGGTCCGCGATCCCCTTACCGGACTCTTTAATCGCAGATTTATGCAAGAGTCGCTCGAGCGGGAGTTGCGCCGCGCCAGTCGCTCGGACAAGCCTCTTGGTGCGATTCTGCTGGATGTTGACCATTTCAAGCGATTCAACGATTCCTTTGGTCACGAGGCTGGCGACATCGTTCTCCGCGAGCTAGGCAGCTTCCTCCAATCACAGATTCGCGGCGAAGATATCGCTTGCCGTATCGGTGGAGAGGAGTTTCTGCTGATTCTCCCAGACACTGCCCTGGAGGTAACTCTGCAGCGCGCTGAGAAAATCCGGGAAGACGCCAAACGGATTAACCTCCAGTACAGCGGGCGCCCCCTTTCCGCGATTACGCTTTCCATGGGCATCGCTTCAATTCCCGACCACGGCAGCACAAGTCATGTCATCTTGCGTTCTGCCGACAAGGCCTTGTACCAAGCAAAAGCGCAAGGCCGTGACTGTGTCGTCGTAGCAAAAACCATCGAGGCCCCTTGATTGTCCCCGCTGCGAGGAACGTCAGTTCCAAAACAAACGCCCCACCCTCGCAATTGCAAGAGTGGGGCTCGACCTGCTTTTGAACTTCGCTTTTCAACCTTGAACAGCCAACGTCGCGCTCGTCTTCTTGCAGTTACGGCGCCGGCACCGCTACGCGGTTGCCCGGAACCACTTGCGGCTGATACGTGAAAACTTCCCGGCTGTTGGCATCAACGCGCACCTTCACCCAATTCACATCGTTCGTCCCGTTCGGCGCGTTGTCTCCGTACGTTTCCAGTCGCGTGAAATTCTCCAGCCGCCGCCCCTGTGCGTCCAGAAATGGCTTGTCGAGTCGGAAGTAGTGCGTGTCTCCGTGAACGTACGCCACAGGTTTCCGGAACGCAATCACTTCGTCGCGCAACGCCAGCAAGATCTCTTGGAACCCGTCCGTAACTCCGGGTGCAAGCGCCAGCGTTTTCGGGTCGCGAACCGGCTCGCTCTCGATCGGATGGTTATTGAACCCGGGATCGGCCTGCGAAATCAGCATCAAGCCGGCAGAATTCCGATCCTTTGCCTCCTGGAACGTGTCTTTGATCCATTGGATCGCTGCGTCGCGGCGGTATCCCCACTCGACCGGGTCGGGCGCGTCTTTGCAAAGGTTATTGCACGATCCCTGGATGTTGACCGTCGCGAACGTCACTCCACCATACGTCCACCGGCGGTTCTCGACGCATCGCACCAGCCCGCCGCCAAATCCCAGGCACAGCGGCGACGACTGCACCTCTTGCCGCAACTTCTGCTGGCCCAGCGTGAACGGCTTGCTGAAAAAGAATTGTCGTTCGTGGTCCAGCCGCTCCAGCGAATTGAACGGCCCGTTGTCCGCTGCGTCGCAGTCCGTCCAGTCGTTGTCGCCCGGTGTGAACGCCGCGGGCGCATTCAATTGACTGAAGTAATGATCTTGCGCGTATTGATAGAGCGCGTCGCTGCACGTTGTCGGTGTAACCGAACCGGTGATTCCATGTCCCGCCTTCAAATCGCCGTCGTGTACCGTAAACGCCAAATGCTGGGCGTTCATGTCAGCAATCAGGCGAGGCACGCCGTTCAGTGCCTGGTCGTCGTTGTACGGCAAATCGCCCCACAGCCCGATAGCAAACGAGTCACGTCCCTGGTCATCTTGATTATCCGACGCCCGTACCATCGTCCGTGCCGCAAGGCTCATTGCCACCACTACAGCCACCGCAAGAACTCGTCTCACGTACCGAGTCCCCTTCTTCCCTTGCCGCCAACTCTCTGCAATCGCCATCGGTCCCCTCCAACCTTTCGCGCCCTCCGCGCAGAATTTGTTCGGTTGGAATCTGACGGTCCTTTCTTACTCTCCGATGAAAACCGCGTTTAATTCCCGATAGAAGACTGCGCGGCGCCAGTGATCTAGCCCGGCCCCCTGTTTTTACGCGATGCAGTGGCGGATCTCTAGATCCGTTCTTCCATCGGCCCCGATTGCTTTTTGCCGAAACGACTGCGGTAGGCCGGCAAAACCCGGTGCGCGAATTCGAGCGCCACCCGGAGAAAAGGCACCAAGCCGATTTCGTCTTACACTCGCTATCTGTGACCACCCTGTCAATAGAGCCCCACTTTAAGCCCTTTAGAATCAATACCTAAAAAAAGGGGGACGGGGGGTGGGTGATTATGATTATCCAAAATTCAAACCAGAGTCACGCAACTACCCATCAGTACAGGCGCATTTGTCCCCCTCTCCAAGGTAAAATGGAGACCATGCCTGTCCGCCTAATCGCGCTCGATATCGACGGCACCCTGCTCGACAGCCGTTGGCAGCTGTCCGAAGCCAACCGCTCCGCTGTCAGCGAAGCCGCCCGCCGCGGCATCGAAGTCGCACTCGTCACCGGACGCCGCTACGATTTCGCCATGCCCATCGCCCACCAGTTCGATTGCCCGCTCACCATGATCGTCAATAACGGGGCACTCATCCGCACTGCCGACGGCGAAACGCATCTTCGGCATCTCCTTACAGAAGACGTTGCGCGCAGCGTTCTCGAAGCCACCAAACCCTGGCGCGAAGGCGCCGCCGTAATCTTCGACCGCCCCGTCGCCAACCAAATCATGCTCGAATCGCTTCGCGAGGACGATTCCATCCGCTACGCTTATTACAAACGCAACCTCGCCAACATCGGCGTCGTCTCACCGCTCGAAAATTCCGTCACCGAAGCTCCTATTCAAGTGATGTTCTCCGGCACGGTCGCGGAAATGCGCGCCATCGAATCGATTCTGCGCAAAGCGGATTTTGCTGCGGGTTATCGCCTCGCCGTCACGCTCTACGAATCTCGCGACTTCGCAATGATCGACGTTCTTCCCGCCGATTGCACCAAGGGCCGCTCTCTCGCCGAATGGGCCACGCGCCAGGGCCTTCAACGCGACGAAATTCTCGCCGTCGGCGATAATCACAACGATCTTGAAATGCTGCAAGCCGCCGGAATTCCAGTCGTCATGGCCAATGGCGTTCCCGAACTAAAGATCCACGGCTGGCACGAAACTCTTTCCAACGACGAAAGCGGCGTCGCTGCCGCCATCGAACGTTTCGCTCTGAGCGAGGCCCGATGCGCCTAACCCGCGCCGCCATCCTCGCTGCTGCCGCGCTAGGAATTAGCGCGCAAGCAGGTCGCGCTGAATACGTCGTCCTGAAAAGCGGCCAGCGCCTCGTTGTCACCGGTTATCAACTCGTCGGCGAAACCTACAAGCTTCAACTCTCCGGTGGCTCCGCCGAAATCCCCGTAGCCGAAGTCGTCGCCATCGAGCCGGAAGAGATTTTTCACGCCACGCCGAAACCCGCGCTTGCCGATATTCCCTACGGAACGTTCATTTCCTCCGCAGCCAAACATCATGGTGTTGACGCCGACCTCATCGTCAGCGTCATCACGGCTGAATCGAAATTCAACCCAAAAGCTATCTCCCGCAGAAATGCGCGCGGCCTCATGCAACTTCTCCCGGGAACCGCCACGCGTCTCGGCGTGAAGAATGTGTTCGACCCGCAGGAAAACATCGAAGGCGGAACAAAGTATCTTCGGGAACTTCTGGACCGCTACGACAACAATCTCATCCTAACCCTCGCTGCTTACAATGCCGGCCCGCAGCGCATCGACCAGTTCAAGACCGTTCCGCCCTATCGCGAAACAATCTCCTACATCCGTCGCGTCCAAAAAACCTATAACACCCGAAAAAAATCGCAATCCGCCTCGACGCGCCCCACAACCGAGGCGACGCCCAAATCAGGCAGCTAGCACAAACACAACGACGCAGAAATGCCCCCCGTCGAACTTCCCTTTTCAGCTGCAATTTTTCGGCTTACTGATTCTGCGGAGGATTGCCCTGCAACGGAGGATTCTGCGGCGGAGGATTCAAACCGTTGCCGCCCGGATTTCCGAATGGCGTCGCCGGTGCTCCCGGCGTGCTCGTCCCCGGAATTTGCGCGCCTGGAATATTTTGCGGCTGTCCAAATCCTTGCAAGTCTTTGCTCGGATCCCAGTAAAACTCGAACAAGCGATAGTTGCTCGCCTTGTCGTAAACGATGACCGATCTTCCCGAAGCCTTGCTGCCGACTCCGATGATGCTGCCGCCGATCACCGTCGGCGTATCGCCGCTCGGGATTTGTGAAGCGTCCGTGTCCGTGGAGACTCCGCCCGGCGCATTCAACGAATATCCGCTGCGCGGCCCCTGGTCTTGACCCGTTCCACCGGGCGGCTGTGCCGAGGGGTCCACCGGTCCCGGCGTGCTTCCCTGTCCGTTCCCCGCAAAACTCACGGGACCATTCATCCCGGCGCCATTCAGATTCGCCGCGGGAGTTCCTACTCCGCTCGTTCCGGGGATGCCTCCCGGCATTGTAATCGTCGGCTGCGGCTTCAAACTTCCGATCAGCTGTCCCGACGGCCCGACGTAAATCAGCCGCCACGAACCGTCTTCCGGATTCATCGGATCTTTGTACTGCTGGCGCATGAAGCGAATATTTCCAACCTGCGGTTTCGTCAAATCTTCAAGTGAAGTTGGAAACTTTCCGTTCTTGCGGTAGTAAAGCTTGATTCCGCGCACGTATTGATTTCCGCGCCAGATCATGTCCTGTTCTTTTTCGCGTTTCCGCATGGTCTTGATATTTGGCGCCGCGGTTACCGCCGCGATCAAGAGCAGCGTCGACGCAAACGCAACAAGCAACAAGGCGTAGCCTCGCTCATTTTTCCGCGCGTCTTTTCTGCCCGCACTCTTCACGCTGTCGGCCCCTGATCCTCGAGCATCTTTTGCCCGCGCCGCCCGGAACCGACTTCTTCGAATTCGAGGCTCGCGTTGTTAATCTTCAATATCTTAAACCGTCCCATCAGCGTGTCGCCTTCGGTGACGATGTAAACTTCATCGCCGTCCTCCAGGAAGGCTCGCCGCGCTGTATTGTTCGGCACATTCCCGTAGCCGAAAAATTTCAGATTCGCCGGGAGCTCTGGTGGCGTTGCTGCCGCTGCTACTAGAGGAGGCCCGCCTGGCTCGCCAGGCTGCGGGATTTTTGGCTGCGGAGCGACCGCGGGCTGTGGACCTGCGAGGGAAGTGATATTCACGCCGCTGGGTTTGTATTCGGCTTTGCGGCGGCGTTCGACTTCGTCCCAACGAATTGTGGGGTTAGGGAAATTGAGCGGCTGATAGCTTTGCAGAAACGTGGAATTGCTTCCGTTCGAACCTTTCTTGGGCTCGTACCACGACCAGCCCCAAATGCCGACTGCGATCAAAACCAGCACGACAAGGGCGATGATTTGTTTTTGCTGTTTCATGCGCTGGCCGTCCGAAAAAATGTTCGCATGTGCACGCTGACGCGCAGCACATTTGGAGCCGTGGCTTCGGTCGTCAATTCGAGCGAATCCACGACGTAAAAGTTTTGCGACTTCTGCAATCCGTTCAGAAAGCGGACAACGTTCTCATAGCTGCCCGAAACGGTCGCGTCCATCAGTCGCTCGGTAATATTTCTTCCGGTCATTTCCTTGTCGTGAAAAACGACGCCAGTCAGCTGGATGCCCGCTTTTTTCGAAACGTCGCCAAGTTCCGCTTCAATCGAGGAAGAGGCGCTGGAGGCAAGGGGCAGGCCCTGTTCGAATTTGTCGCAGTCTTTTACGGTATCAGGGAATTTCTCCGCGACCTTCTCCGCACTCTCAATTTCAGCCTTAAGGCGCTTGAGCGTGCGCGTTTCCGCGTCCATGGACTGCGGCGTCGTGTTCGGCGCCTTCGAAAGACGCCAGCTATAAACGCCGAGCACCACGTCAGCGACCAAAAGAAGGGCCACGCCCGTGATAATCGCCCTCCGCTCGAATTTGAAATCGCGCGCCATTACACCCTCGTGTAAATCAACGACAATTCGAATGTCTGCGGGTCTCCGCCGGACTGTGTCACATTCTGGTCATTCAGCACGACAACCTTGTCAAAATCTTTCGATCCTTCGAGGGCGCGCAGGAATTTCAACTTCGCTTCGTCCGACGTGGCGCCCACGCGCAAGCGAACTTCCATGTTGCCCTTCACCATTTTCGGAGAAATGCTCAGAAGCCGCACTCCGCCCGGCTTCAGGTGTTCGATATCCATGAACATCTGGGTCCACAGAAAACTGCTTTCATCAATGATCGAATTCAAATAGGCGGCGCGCTCGCTGAGCTTTGCGTTCTCCGCCCGCTCGAAAAACACGGTCAGCTTCTGGCGGCGAGCCTCCAAATCATCGCGCTCGGCGCGCAGCAGCTGCAGTCTTGCGCGCACGGCCGATTCGGCGCGATGCGCAGAATATACGCGCCAACCGAGCGACAAAAATACGATGCCGCCAACGGCCGCAATGGCTGCCGCGCCGACAAGGAATCGCCGGTGCGTGACCAGCGGTTTCGTTGCAAGATTTAAACGTATTTTCATTCTCTTCTAGCCATTCGCCTTGCTAGTTTCTTTGCAGCATCCAGCCGACAAGACCTTCCAGTTCGCGATCCGCGAGCGGCCTAGCCTCATCCGACAGGCGCCCCTCGGAAAGAGCGGTGTGAAGCAACGAGCGAACTTCGCAGTGAAACTCGTTTTCCAGGGGTTTCACAAATTCCGGCAGCCGAGCGCCGAGTCCCGCAACGCGAACACCTTGAATCCCCTCATGCCAGGTGTCCTGATAATACGCCGCCACAGGATAGATTTCTTCGAGCAGCATTTGGGGAGTGAGCAAGGTTCCGTGTACGGGCAATTCCGTACAGCGGTATCCACACAAAACACCGTCGCGAACGATGACCGTGGTCAGCGCCTGCCCCGCGATGCGGGCCAACAGCGTTGGACGATGGTCAGCCAAGAGAGAAACCGCGGCAAGCGAAGAACTCAAAATGACGCTCGGAGTCAATCCGAGATTTTCCGCCAACGCTTCGTATTCCCTTACGATGCGGAGGCGGCCGAGAGCCGTGACGACATCGACGCCACCGTCGCGTGGAGCTTGTCGCATGTAAGAAATCAGCGTTTCTTCGACTTCAAATGGGACGCTTTTTTTCAGCTTCCAGCGAAGCATCGGAACCGCTTCCTGGGGCGAACGAGGAAACTCATCGAAGTGCTGCACGAAGACGCGGACGACGGGATCCGGCACGAGAATTGCGATGTCTTCATTTTTCGCGCGCAAACGGCTGCAAACGCTTTCGAACGCGCTTTTCACGGCGGCGCTGTTAATCAAATTCGTTTCAACGGCCGAAGGAACAACCGCGCCGGGCGGAAGCGCTTCGACAGCGAAACCATCCAGGCTTCCTGTGCGGGAGAGCCGCGCTCCGGCGACGCGATCCGTGGCAACTTCGACAGCCAATGGCGGATGCGGCGAGGCATCAAGCCACATGGCGAATTTTCGTACAAGTTCGTTCTTGTAGATGCCCTTGCGAAATGTAGCGACTTCACTCAACGAATGTCACCTTGTTAATCTCGCGCAAGGAAGTCAGCCCCTGCTTGATTTTGTTCAAACCGCTTTCACGCAGGGTAATCATGCCTTCCTCGCGCGCGATGCGCTTGATTTCAGAGGTAGGCCTGCGATCAATAATCATCTCGCGGATCCGGTCGGTGAGGTCCAGCAATTCGCAGATAGCGGTGCGGCCGTGATATCCCGTGCCGGAGCATTCCAGGCACCCGGCGCCTTCGGCCAGGATGACGTCGGTCCATTCTTCTGGTTTCAGACCGGCCTCGCGCATCTCATCGGCCGTAAGCCGCTTCTGCTTTTTGCAGTTGTTGCAAATCACGCGGACGAGGCGCTGCGCCAGGATGCAGTTCAACGCGGAAACGAAATTGTACGGCTCGACGCCCATGTTGATGAAACGGCCGATGACGTCCGTGACGTTGTTGGCGTGAACGGTGGTGAAGACGAGGTGGCCGGTCAGCGCCGACTGGATGGCGATCTGCGCAGTTTCCTGGTCGCGAATTTCGCCGACCATGATTTTGTCCGGATCGTGGCGCAAGATTGAGCGCAATCCGCGGGCGAAGGTCAGACCTTTCTTCTCGTTCACCGGAATCTGCGTGATACCGCGAAGCTGATATTCGACTGGATCTTCAATGGTGATAATTTTATCTTCGTCGGTCTTGATTTCGTTGATTGCGGCATAGAGTGTCGTCGTCTTACCCGAGCCGGTAGGACCGGTAACAAGGACCATGCCATACGGTTCGCGAATATAACGGCGGAAGCGGCGCATTTCGTCGGCGGAAAAGCCGACTACATCCAGGCTGAGGCTGTGGAATTTCTCGGAAAGCGTTTCTTTGTCGAGTACACGGAGCACAGCGTCTTCGCCGTGGCTGGCGGGCATGATGGAAACGCGGAGGTCAATGAAGCGGCCTTTGTACTTGACGCGGAAACGGCCGTCCTGAGGCACACGGCGTTCCGCAATGTCCAGATCGCTGAGCACTTTGATGCGCGAAATGACCGGCGAATGCCAGTCTTTCGAGATCGGCGTCATGGCGTGCTGCAGGACACCGTCAATTCTGTACTTCACCGCAACTTCTCCGTCGCGCGCTTCAATGTGAATATCGCTCGCCCGGCGCTCAAGCGCTGTGAAGATGACGGTCTCGACGAGTTTGACGATGGGGCTGGCGGTGGTATCGCGAGTGACGCGATCTCCCGAAAGCGTTTCGTCTTCCTGATCCACGGTCTTGCTCGATTGCAGAGTAAACGCTTCGGTGGCCTGCTCGAGCACGCGCTGCGATTGTTCGGTGCGCTTGAGGAGATCGCCGATCTGGCGGGCGGTGGCGACCTTGATGGCAAGTTTCTTGCCGAGAAGCAGCTGCAATTCGTCGGTGAGAGCAACCTGGCTTGGTTCAGCGACCGCGATGGACAAAACGTTGTTGTGTACTTCGAGGGGCACGAAGTTGTAGCGGAACATCAAGTCCGCTTGGATCGTGCGAAACAGCTCCGGATCGATGCGCTGCTCGCGCAGGTCCACAAACGGAAAACGGTAGCGCTCAGCAAGCCGCCGCGAATGTTCCCGCTCGTGCTGCTCTTCGGCGCTGAGTGTTGGAGCGCCCGCGGCAGCCGGATTTTGTTGTGTCGTGCTCATAATGTCCGTTCTAGCTGGCTCCGCCCGTTCCCGTCACCGAAATGGAGAAGATCGGGAGGTAAAGCGAAACCAGGATAAAGGCGACAAGCAGGCCCATGAATATCAGGATAGCTGGTTCGATCAGTGCAACCATCGCCCCAAGGCGTAAATTCACCTCATCTTCATAAAACTCGGCAACGCTGGTGAGCATGGGAGCCAGGGCACCGCTGGATTCGCCGACTTCAATCATGTCGAGCGCAAGTTCGGGCATGATTCCCGTGGACGATAGTGCAGAATGGAGCGATTCACCTTCGCGAACTTTTTGCGTCGCTTTGCCGACGGCGCCCTGAAGCAGTTTGCTTTCGATGGCTTCACCGGCAGTTTGCAAGCCAGCAACCAGCGGAGTGCCGCCGGTTAGAAGCGTGGCGAGCGTGCGGGTGAATTGAGCCACTTGAAACTTGAGAATGGTTTCGCCGACGAATGGAAGTTTGAACTTCATGCGGTCCACGGCGATGCCACCTTCTTCCGAACGTGACCAGGCAAACACTCCTATGGCGGCCACGAACAGAGTGGCAATTGCGCCGAGGACGGCGTAGCGATAATCCACGGTGAGCGCGATGAGTATGCGTGTGGGTGTGGGCAGCGGGACCTTCATGTCCTGATAAAGCATTGAGAATTTCGGGATGACGACGGTCACGAGGTAGGTGACGACAATGGCGGCGACAGTGACCAACAACACGGGATACACCAGCGTGGCGAGAATTTTCTTGCGAACGCCCGTGCTGACGCGCTGGTACGCGATGTAATAATCGAGGACGCCAGAAAGGTTACCGCTCTTTTCGCCGGCAAGAATCGCCGTCGAATAGACTTTGGAAAACACGCCGGCCTCATTGACGGCTTCCGAAAGCGATTTGCCTTCGCGAACGCGATTGCGAATTTCGGAGATGACGGGGCGCAAGCGCGGCGAACTGGCGCGTTCGGCGAGAAGATCCAACGCACGAAGAATGGGCAGGCCGGCCTTGATGAGGGTGTTAAATTGCTGGTTGAGAATCAGAAAGTCGGAGCCGCCGACCTGCTTGCTGCTCTGGCGGTTAAGAAGGCCGCTGACGAGGCTGCTGCGCGCTTCGACGGAGTAGACGAACAGGCCGCGGTCCGCCAGTTTCTGGCGGGCTTCCGTCACTGTACCAGCGGCTTCAACGTGCGAAAAAACGCGCCCGTTGCCATCCGCTACGCGGCAGACAAATTCCCCCATGGCAGCCAGTTTACCTCAATTCAAACAGTTGCAGGGTAGCGCAGAAGAGTTGTACGTTCGCCACATGCAACGTCCCAGTTTTTAACCGACCTGTAATCAACTCTTTGCAAACGATTCGGGAGACCTAGTTCAGGCGTTCACCTGGCCCCGACATCAGTTGATCGCCGTCTACGATAGCCACTCCGCGATCCGGATGGAAATGGAAAAGGGCTTCCGGTGCCGGCGGATCAAACTTCCAGTTGGAAAATTTCATCTCCATTCTTACGCCGCCCGAGCCAAGGACTACGACACTCTCCAGTTCACCCGTGGATCTGGCCACGTCGAAATATGCAGTGTCGCGCAGGGAGCCGGCCTTGGCTGCCTTTTCTGTGCCGCGAATGACGCAGTTCAGACGAACCGTGGAGGCGTTTTCCGGCTGCGTGGGGGCGAGTTCGACCTTGGAGCAAACGCGGCTGACTTTCATTTCGCCGGCGAGTAGCGCGAGCGGCGTCCGCCAATCAGCGCTGTCGCGAGCGGCGACGCGGGAGACTGTGTGATCCGCAGGCACGAAGAACCACGCGAATTTTCCATCGACCACGAACAGGTTTTTCTCCGGCGAAGCGTACTCCCAGCGCATTTTGCCGGGCCGGCGGAAATAGGCGACGCCGGATTCGGTGCGGGTAGCCCGGCCGCCTTCGCCGTAGATTTGCAGAAAATTTGCCTGCAGCGTGCGCGCACTTTTGTAGGTTGTTTCAAGTTGACGAACACAGTCGTGTGCGGCTTGCGGGGCTGCAGCAGCAGACAGTGCCCAGAAAAAAAATGCGGCGAACGCTGGCCTCATGAGTTGAGTCTAGCATTCACCGCGAACCGGGTGAATCCGCCGTTTACTGAATCGTGTTGTCGTTGACGGTGGCAACCGCGCTCTGGTTGTAGTGCGTCACAGAGACTTCGCTCGAGAAAAAGCTGCGTGTCCCGGTGACACCGCGGGTAAGGGGGTCAACGTTTAGCCCGTACGTCAGAGTGGGAGAAGTCGCACCTGGAGTGTAGCTGTAGACATATCCGCTCTTGGTGCCGGCAGCGAGCGTGGAGTCGATCTGGTTCGTACCGCTCACGCAAATCGCGCTGACGTTCAGCTCTGTGAGAGAGGCGGAAAATCCAATGCTGGGACACGAGGAAGAATATGCAATCTCTGCCGTATTGATAGCGTGGATCGACGAGACCGTGGCCGACTCATTGGCCGCCATCTTGGCTCGCAAGAAATTTGGGATGGCAATGGCCGCGATAATCAAAATAATCGCGACGACAACCAGCAACTCGATCAAGGAGAAGCCGCGCGACCTGCGGGGGTTCCCCGACTCCATTACATTCCGTCCGGAAGCCATAATCACCTCAACGCCTTCTTCGTCCGCGTCGACCAGATGCGCCGAATCGCGCAGAGACGCTTGGGTTGATACCATCCAATCAAACGCACAAATCATACACTTATAGCTGCACATTGGCTGCCACTTTCGGGGCCCGTCAGAGGAAAAACGCGCGGGTGGGAGAAATTCGCCCGTATTGTTCTGATAACAAGCGACCTACAGACACGGCTTGCGGGGGTAGCTACCGCGGTTGGACCAAACTGGAGTTGACTAAATCAGTCAGTTTAAAAGACATAATCTGTCCAAAACGGAGTAGTGCTTGCGAAAGCTTGGTTGAGACGAAGCGTTCCAAAAGAAGAAGGGGGAAGCCCGAGAGCCTCCCCCTTGAACTTTTGCACCGCGCTTCCAGGTCTACTGGAGGGCGTTGCTGGCGTTCGTCGCCGCGCCGGCCTGCGTGTAGCGGATGACGCCGGTTTCGTTGACGAAGAAATGGCGCGTTCCCGAGGAAGCCGAGACCGGGTCTGCGTTCACCGCGAAAGTCGTTGCTGGCGTGCCAACAACTGTCGGGTCGGTGAAGTTATAACCGCTCTTGGTCTTGCTCGCGAGAGTTGCGTCAATCTGGTTCGAACCACCCTGGCAAACCGCGCTGGTGCTTAGCTCGGCCAAGGTCGCTGCGAATCCGATCGTGGGGCAAGCGGAAGAATACGCGATTTCCGCCGTGGTAATCGTACGGAGCGAACCAACCGCGGACGCTTCGTTTGCTGCCATTTTCGATTTAATCAAGTTCGGAATTGCGATGGCCGCGATGATCAGAATGATCGCCACGACGATCAGCAACTCGATAAGAGAGAAACCCTTTTGCTGCTTCTTCATGCTATCTCCTTGAGGATGTGAGTAATGCCTGAGCACGCTAAGACATAGTGCAAAACGGTGGCCAAAGCTGGAATCGACATTTGTCGGTTGAAAACAAGAGACTTATGGGCGGCAGCCACGTGACAGAATCCGGGAACCCGCCAAAAGAGAGGCCTGACCACCGTTTCAGACGTTTATTGCCAGAAGGCAGTGACATTTTTTGGCAAAATTGAGAGTTCTGGCGTATTTTGGCTACTACTTGGTCGATTGGCCGGCGCTAGGACTGACGCTAAACACCCTACAATGTTGCAGTTCTGGAACAGTCAGGCCAACTTGGGGCAGACTTCGCTTTCGACCCCCTATAGAGGGAGCTCTCTTCTTGAACGCAACCGGGAGGGTAAAACAGATGCGGGGAGGCCGATAGCCTCCCCGCCGTCTGAAGAGCTCCTAAGTCCGTTTTTGCGCTACTGCAGGGCGTTGTCGGTATTGGTGGCCGCAGCAGCCTGGTTATAGCGGATGACGCCGGTTTCGTTGACGAAGAAATGGCGCGTTCCCGAGGAAGCCGAGACCGGGTCTGCGTTCACCGCGAAACTCGTCGCTGGCGTGCCAACAACTGTCGGGTCGGTGAAGTTATAACCGCTCTTGGTCTTGCTCGCGAGAGTTGCGTCAATCTGGTTCGAACCACCCTGGCAAACCGCGCTGGTGCTTAGCTCGGCCAAGGTCGCTGCGAATCCGATCGTGGGGCAAGCGGAAGAATACGCGATTTCCGCCGTGGTAATCGTACGGAGCGAACCAACCGCGGACGCTTCGTTTGCTGCCATTTTCGATTTAATCAAGTTCGGAATTGCGATGGCCGCGATGATCAGAATGATCGCCACGACGATCAGCAACTCGATAAGAGAGAAACCCTTCTGTTTTTTCATTTGAAACAGTCTCCTGACAAAAATTGCCTGGCTAATCCCTCGCGCTCCCACTTTTTCAGCAAGATGGCCTCCATTATAAACCAAAAGTTGTGCTGTTGAATACAAACGGCTTAGCTAAATAGCTACGGGTTCGGAGGCATGTTGGGGTGACTACGGGGCCGAAGTTGCCGGAAAATGTCGACTTTATTCGTCCCAGGCCCCTTATGTTTAACAATTTGTGTCAGAAGCCATGAACGGTTGGGGCTCAGATTCGGGCTCGGAGACCGTCTACATTTGCAGTTCTGGAAACTCGGCCAAGGACAGACGGCCCGCTAATGCAGAACAACGATAGCCTGTCGTAGACGCAAGATTCAGTTCGACTTCGCCGTGCCGATTTCGTTCCGTTCCGAACCAGGATCCCGACCGATTTATCCTATGAAGATGCCGCCGGCGCAGACTTCACCAATTCCCACTCAACCCGAACAGCATTCTCGGAACACGTGGCAACATCGGTTTGGCTACAGCGAGACAGTCAAGCTGTTGGCGCTGCTCGTCGCGTTCACGCTTCCTGCATTGCTGTTTCTGCGCAACTTCTTCATGTCGGATCCGGATTTCGGCTGGCATCTGCGGGCCGGGGAATGGATATTGTCCCACCGCGCGGTTCCCTACACCGACCCCTTCTCCGTCTACGGGGCGGGCAAACCCTGGTACGACTACAGCTGGCTGTTCGACATTTTTTTTGCACTCATCTACCGGGCCTTCGGGCTGAAGGGATTTGCACTGCTCGAAGTTGCGTTTCGTGTCGCGATTCCGGTTTTTCTGTTTCGCATGGCGCGGAAATTGGAGCTGGCGTTCTGGCCGGCGGCGGTCTGCGCCACGCTCGCGGCGTATTCGATCTCCAGTATTTATGCGCCGCGGCCAGGAATGATCACGATTTTGTTTTTCGCACTTGAGCTGGAGCTCTTGCTGACGGCGGTGAACAAGGGGAAATTCGCGCGACTGTATTGGCTTGTTCCTCTGTTTGCGGTGTGGGCCAGCGTGCATATTCAATTCATTCACGGGCTGATCGTGCTTGCGCTATTTGCGGGTGAGCCGATTCTGAATTTTGTGGTCCGGCACAAGGCAGACCCCGCCGCGCTTCCAGCCAAATCCTGGTGGGTACTTGCAGCGTCATTTCTAGCAACGCTAGTTACCCCGTACGGGTGGCATATCTACTCAACCGTTTTTGTCTACGCGCGGCAAAAACACATCTATGACTCGATTATAGAGATGCTTCCGATGAGTTTCCGGCAACCATTCCACTTCGTATTGGTTTTTCTTGCACTGAGTGCGGCGTGCGCGCTCGGTTGGCGTCGCAACCTGCGGCCCGTTTATCTCGCCCTGTTCGCGTTTGCAGCGGTACTCGGGTTCCGCTCGATCAAGGACAGCTGGATTCTCGCGCTGGTTTCAGTTGCGCTGATCGCCGCTGCCCAGAGAGCGAACACGGGTGACACCGCACACATCCCATCGCTTGCGACGAAAAACAAGTTTGCTTTGGGCATCTGCATGGCCGCTGTTCTGGCCGTAGCCTGGCGCCGCTACGACGTGACAAACAGCTGGATCGAAATGGGGCTTGCGGGAAGCTATCCCGAAGCGGCAGTGCGGTACGTCGAGAGCCATCACCTGCAAGGCCCCCTCTACAACGATTTCACGAGCGGCGGCTTTCTAATATGGCGGCTGCCTTCGATTCCGGTGTCAATCGATGGGCGCACTAACGTGCATGGCGACGAACGAGTAAAGGCCTACACCGATGCGCTGAGGGGGCTTTCTGGTTGGGAAAAAGACCCGGATCTGGCCCAAGCCAATTTGATTATCTGGCCGGCGAAGTCGCCGCTCTCGGCTTTGCTGCGTTGCGACCCGCGATTTAGACAAGTGTTTGCGGACCCAGAAACCGTCGTATTCGTGCGTAAATAAGCGCCCGCCGCAGCGACGACCGCTGTTCTACAGATTGTGTTTTTTCGCGTAGTGCCGGAACGACCGGTACGAGATGTGCAACAATTCGGAAGCCCTCGTTCGAACGCCGTCGGATTTCTCCAGGGCGGCGGCGATATAACGGCGCTCCGTCTCCGCGATTTCCTTTTCGAAATCTACGCCTTCCGGTGGAAGTTCTGTGCCCTGACCGTTGTTATTCGCCATCGCAGAGGGACCGGCATAGCCGGCAATCCGGTCAGGCAGAGAGCCAAGCGAAACTTCCGACCCGCTTTCCAATGCGATTGCCCGCTCAATGGTATTTTCCAGCTCGCGAACGTTTCCGGGCCAATCGTAGGCTTCCAGTTTCCGCAACGCTTCCGACGAAATTCCGCCAATCGGCTTTTCCATGCTTTTGCGGAAGCGCTCCAGAAAGTGCCGGGCGAGCAGAGGAATGTCTTCGCGCCTCTCGCGCAAAGGCGGCAGCTGAATCGGAATCACGCTCAACCGGTAATACAAGTCCTCACGGAACCGGCCTTCGGCAATTTCCTTTTCGAATTCTTTGTTCGTGGCCGCGATGACGCGGACGTCCACGTCAATTTCTTCGGTGCTCCCGATTGGCCGAACTTTGCCTTCCTGAAGGACGCGGTACAACTTCACCTGCATCGTCAGACTCATGTTGCCGATTTCGTCCATAAACAGCGTGCCACCGTGTGCCGCCTGAAAGAGGCCTTGACGGTTTTCGTTCGCGCCGGTGAACGCGCCTTTCATGTAGCCGAAAAGCTCGGACTCGAGCAGCGTTTCCGGAAATGCTCCGCAGTTGATCGTAATGAACGGCTCCTGCGACCGCTGGCTGTTCTCGTGGATCGCGCGTGCAACCAACTCTTTACCGGTTCCGCTCTCACCGGTTATCAGCACGCGGCTCGACTGCGGCGCGATCGTTTGGATCAGCTCGAAAATAGCGCGCATCTTCGGGCTCTGGCCCAGAATATTGTCGAGGCCCGTTAAGCGGCGCAATTCCCTGCGCAGGTAACCTGCTTCTTTCCGCCACTTCAAATTTTCCGAGACGCCGCCTACGGTGCGGCGGATCTGATCTACAAGGTCGTGATCCTTAATTACATAGCGGTCGGCCCCAGCATTTATTGCCGCGATCGCCGTCTCAACCGTCGGCACTCCGGTTATCAAAAGAAAGAAGCACGTCGGAGAGACTTCCTTCACAAATTTCAGAAGTTCCAACCCGTCAGCGCCTGGCATTCTGACGTCCGAAATAACGATGTCGAAAATCTGGGATTCAAGTTTGCGTTTCGCGGCCTCGACAGTGTTTGCCACTTCCACTCTGTGGCCTTCTTTGCGGAATGTAATCTCGAGCAGTTCGCAGATCGACCGTTCGTCGTCCACGACCAGAATGTGGGCCGTATCGCGAACCGTTGTTTCTTTTGGGGCAGTTTTAATCGCTTGCATACGTCCTCACGCCACTCGTGGCAGTTCCACGATGAATTCCGCTCCCTTGTCTTTTTCCGAAATCACCGTGATGTGTCCGCTGTGTGCCTGCACAATCTGGTACACGATGGACAACCCGAGCCCGGTGCCGCCTTCAAAATTAGACTGCAGCGGCTCAAAAATCTTTGCCTTTTGCTTCGCATCCAAACCGACACCCGTATCCCGAAATGCCACACGGAGCCAGAATGGGCGTTCGTCCACACTGACCGTTAACTTTCCGCCGTCCGGCATCGCGCGCAACGCGTTATCGCACAAATTCCAGAAAACTTGCCGAATTCGCCCGGAATCCACACGCGCCTTGATCTCTTTGCCGTTGTAGGTTCGTTCGATCGCATACTTGGTGCTCACTTCCGGCTTTTTCTCCAGCAGGGTGAGCGTCTCCTCAAGCAGAGAACGCACATCGGCTTCCTTGAATTCGTATGACTTTTCGCGCGAATAGTTCAGGAAGTCCGTGATGATCTGATTCAGGCGCTCGGATTCGCGCCCCACAATATTGACGAGATGCTTTTCATCCTCTTCCAACGGCGCCATGCGGCCCAATTCCTTCACGGCTCCGGCCATAGCCGTCAACGGTTGCCGGATTTCATGGGCGATCGCGGCGGAGAGCCGCCCCAGCGCCGCCATGCGCTCCTTGGTCGCGACCTCCTGTTCCAGCCTGCGAAGTTCGGTTAAGTCCTGGAAATTAAACACGTACCCGCTGCGCGAAGCGTCGCGGGAACGCAAAGGGGAAACGCTAATTCCTATGTACCGATGCTGGCCGTCAGGCGTCTGAAATTCCACTTCCCTCCGCTGACCGGTTTTCTCCAAACCGTCGACGCGGCCCGGCAGCCAGAACTCTTCGTTCCAGTCCTGCAATCTTTGCCCACGAACGTCCATATAGCGGCGGCCGAGAATTTCTTCGCCGGTCCGGTTCAGCAACGTAATTCGTCCCTCGACGTCCGTGGTCAACAGCCCACCGCGCATGGAGTGAATGATGTCCTCTGTGAAATCCTGCAGGTCCATCAGCTCTTCGCGCTTCTCTTCGAGTTCAATGCCCTTTCGCCGCAAAGATTGCGCAAGCACACTGCCCAGGAAGGCGACCACGAGGAATCCCAATGCATTGCTCAGAAACCAGATGCGCAGATTGGACTCTGTCGGCGCCGTGATAGAGCTGACCGGCAATTTCCCTGAATAGACGAGCGTGGTCACGCTGCCGAGCAGAATCAGGCACAAGACAGCCGCGATATACGCAGAGCGCCGGGAAAAAAGAATCGTTGCGACGATAATTACGAGCAGATAAAGCGAATTGAAGTAGCTGTCCTGCAATCCCGTAGCGTAGACAACGCAGCTCACCATCACCGCGTCGCAAGCAACCTGCAATCCGCCGAGCCAGGTGGCGTGCGGCATCCATCGTACGAAAATCAGTTCCAGCAGCGCGAAGGTAATCCACAACACAAGCACCGGGAGTAAGAGACGATAGGCGTTTGAGGTCGGAAAATACTGCGGCCAGGCCACGCCGACGGCGAGGATGAGCACGATGAAGAGCAGGCGGACGCGCGTCAGCCAGCCCAGCCACTCCTGTACGTTTTGACTCTTGTCCATGCCCACGCCGTAACCTTCGCGCCAAGCGAAACAAGGGGAGGACGCCCGACTGGCGGCCTCCCCTCGCCCGGTTCTTGCCTCACTTCCGGACGAGCGTCCGGTTAGTGTGAATCGCTCAGCTTGCCGATAACCGTGAACAGCGGCAAATACATCGAAATTACAACGCCGCCGACGACCAAGCCTAGAAATACGATCATGATGGGTTCGAGGGCGGTCAACAGGTCCTTGACCGCTGCGTCAACTTCTTCTTCGTAGAAATCTGCGATCTTCTGGAGCATCGCATCCATGGCGCCGGTCTGTTCACCAACACCGATCATCTGGGTAACCATGCCCGGGAAGACGTCCGATTCCTTCAGCGGTTCGGTAAGCGACTTTCCCTCTTCGAGGGAACGCCGAACCTTCACGAGAGCGCGTTCAACAACCGCGTTACCCGCTGTTCTGGCAGTAATGTCCAGACCTTCCAGAATGGGCACACCGCTCGAGATCAGAGTTCCAAGCGTCCGCGTGAAGCGCGCCACGGCAATCTTTCTCATCAGAAGGCCGAGCACCGGCAGTTTGAGGATCAGGGAGTCGATCGCGTATTTGCCTTGCTTCGTTCCATACCACGCCTTGAGAGCAAAGACGCTGCCAACGGTTCCGACCAGGATCAGAAGGCCGAAATAGCTGCCGATGAAATTGCTGAGCCCGATGACGATGCGCGTCGGCAACGGGAGTTCGACGCCGAGGCCCGCGAACAATGTCGCGAAAATCGGAACGACTTTCCAGAGCAGCAGGGTGATGACGCCGCCGGCAACGCTTATGACGCCGATCGGGTACACCATCGCCGACTTGACGGCGCGCTGCAGCTTGACGCTCTTTTCGATGTAAGCCGAAAGCCGCTGCAGAATGGTGTCGAGAATACCGCCCGTCTCGCCCGCTTCCACCATGTTGGTGTACAGCGGATCAAAGACCTTGGGCGATGCCTTCATGGCGGCAGATAGCGTCGATCCGCCTTCCACCATCTCGCGCGTGTTGATCAGCACTTTTTGGAAAATCTTGTTTTCCTGCTGGCCGGCGAGAATCTCCAGGCACTGCACAAGCGGCAAGCCTGCGTCGATCATGACCGAGAACTGGCGCGTGAAAATCGCCAATTCCTTCGAGTCGATGCCGCCGCCGAAGGTGGGAACGTTAAATTCCCGGCCCTTCTCGCTCATCTTCGAAGCGGTAATCTGCTGCCGCTTCAAAAGATTCTGCAAGTCAGCCTTGCTCGCTGCTGTCATTTCACCGCTCACGGATGTACCGGCGCGGTTTGTACCTCTGTATGTATAGACCGGCATAACCTACCTCCTCAGTCGGTCACGCTAACTCGCGAGCCATCACTTGGATGGCCCGCAAAACTCTTTATCGCTTCCCTGCCGGCACTTTGCCGCCGCCCGAGGGAGCCGAAACTCCACGATTGATCATGTCCTGCAGTTCGTCCGGGTTCGAAGAACGGGAAAGCGCAACGTCCAGGGAAATCGCTTTCGCGAAATAGGCGCTGGCGAGGGCCTGATTGAACGTCTGCATACCCGTTTGTCCGGTACCCGTCTGCATTGCGGAATAAATCTGGTGAATCTTGTCTTCGCGAACCAGGTTGCGAATGGCGGGAGTGGGGATCAGAATTTCCATCACCATCGCGCGGCCTCGCCCGTCAACGCGAGGCAACAGCGCCTGACAAAGAATTCCTTCGAGCACCATCGAGAGCTGTGCGCGAATCTGCGGCTGCTGGTGCGCCGGGAAGACGTCAATAATACGGTTGATGGTCGATGCGGCGCTGTTTGTGTGCAGGGTGGCGAACGTCAAGTGACCGGTTTCCGCAATACGCAGAGCGGATTCAATCGTCTCGAGGTCGCGCATTTCGCCGATGAGCACCACGTCGGGGTCTTCGCGTAATGCAGCGCGGAGCGAATTCGCAAAGGAGTGCGTGTCCGCGTGAACTTCGCGCTGATTGACGAGGCACTTCTTATGATTGTGCAGAAATTCGATCGGGTCTTCGATCGTGATCATGTGCTCTTCGCGCTCGGCGTTGATCTTGTCGAGCATGGCGGCGAGCGTCGTGGACTTACCGGAACCCGTTGGTCCCGTGACCAGCACAAGTCCGCGCGGCTTATCGCACAAACCGCGAACCACGGCCGGAAGTCCGAGTGCGTCAAAGCCCTTGATTTCCCAGGGAATGGTTCTGAATACTGACCCCACCGCGCCGCGTTGATTGAACACGTTGCCGCGGAAACGCGCGAGGTTTTTCAAACCGAACGAGAAGTCCAGCTCAAGATTTTCTTCAAAGCGGTGCTTCTGCGCATCGGTCAGCACGCTATACGCCAGAGACTTGGTGTCGGCGGCCGTCAGCGGCGGCATATCCAGAGGCCGCAAGTGGCCGTGCACGCGCACGCGCGGAGCGCTATTCGTCGTAATGTGCAGGTCCGACCCGCCCATCTCGATCATCTTCTTCAGCAATTCACTCAGCGTGATCCCAGACATCGCTCACCCTCTTCTCTACAAAACCGTTTCGCGCAGGACTTCGTCCAGCGTGGTCTGCCCTAGCGCACACTTAATCAATCCGCTTCGGCGCAGCGTAATCATTCCCTGCTCGATCGCCTTCTTCTTCAATTCCAGCGCCGACGCGCCGACGAGAATCAGTTCGCGCAATTCGTCGTTAATTTCCATCACTTCGTATAAACCTGTCCGGCCCTTGTAGCCATTCTTGTTGCAAGTCGTACAGCCCTTCCCGTGGTAAATCTTCGTTGTCTTCAGTTCCTCAGGGGTGTAGCCGGCGTCAATCAATGCCTGCTCAGGAATCTCCAACTGCTCTTTACAATTGGCGCAAATACGGCGTACGAGGCGCTGGGCGCAGATCAGGTTTACGGAAGTCGCCACCAGGAACGGCTCAATACCCATGTTCATCAAACGGCTGATGGTCGACGGCGCGTCGTTCGTGTGCAGCGTGGACAAAACCAAGTGGCCCGTGAGTGCGGCCTTCACACCAATTTCTGCCGTTTCGAAGTCGCGAATCTCTCCGACCAGAATGATGTTCGGGTCTTGCCGCAAAAAGGCGCGCAACGCCGCGGCGAAGTTCAATCCGATCTGCTCCTTCATCTGCACCTGGTTGATGCCGCCCAACTGAAATTCGACCGGGTCTTCCGCGGTCATGATGTTGGTGTCAACTTGATTGAGGCGCGCAACGGAGGAGTACAAAGTGTTGGTTTTGCCCGAACCCGTCGGGCCGGTGACGAGCACCATGCCGTACGGCTTCAAAATGTTGCGTTCGAACTTCTTCAGCGATTCCTGCTCGAACCCCAGCTTGGTCATGTCCAAGCGCAGATTTTCCTTGTCCAACAACCGGAGCACGATTTTTTCGCCGTAAAGCGTCGGCACCGTGGAAACGCGGAAGTCCAGTTCTTTGCGCTTTCCGTCGGCCTTGTACTTGATCATGATGCGGCCGTCTTGCGGCAGGCGCTTTTCCGCGATGTCCAGCTTCGCCATAATTTTCATACGGCTGGTGATCGCGTCTTTCAATTTCAACGGCGGATTCATCACGGTCTGCAGTTGGCCGTCAACGCGAAAACGCACGCGCATTTCCGTTTCATACGGCTCGACGTGGATATCGCTCGCGCCGCGCTTGACCGAATCCGTCAGGATCAAATTGACAAGCTTGATGATCGGCGCTTCGTCGGCTGCCTTTTCCAGCGCTGCAGCGTCCAACTCCGCTTCGTCGGCCGCCAACTCCAGTTCTTCGTCCTCGGCAACGAGGTCCTTCATGAGGTTGCTGAGTTCTTCGCCGTTCGATGCCGCTCCGCCGTAGCAGCGCGTTATCGCCTCGGCAATCGCCGATTCGGACGCGACGACCGGTTCCACGTTGAACCCGGTCATAAACTTCACGTCGTCCATCGCAAAGACGTTTGTCGGGTCGGTCATCGCAATCGTCAGCACCGAACCGACACGCGACAGCGGCACAACTTGATAGCGCAGCGCCGTATCCTGTGGAATCAGGCGGATGACATTGGGATCGATTTCGTAATATTTCAGGTTGATGGAGGGCACGCCGTACTGGCGCGAAAGCACGCCGGTGATGTCGTCGTCGGTGATGAAGCCCAATTTTGTCAGGCAGCTTCCCAGCTTGCCGCCGTTGGCGCGCTGAAATTCGAGCGCCTTCTGCAGCTGGTCCTGCGTAATCAGGCTTTCTTTAACCAATATTTCGCCAAGGCGAACGGACATCCACGACACTCCAGTGGGGAAAAGCGCCCAATGCTGAAGGTAACAAACTCCTACGTTGGCGGCGGGTCGAAATTCGAGCTCGGTTCTAAATTCGCTAATACCTGTACGAAAGGCCAGCAAAAAACCGGCATAGTTCTTTGGTACCAGCCCTTTTCTTGACTTGCCCTTTCGTGGTGGCTATCGTGAGCTTTGCGATGGCGTCAACCGCTGCTCTGCCAAATTCTGTCCAAGCGAAAATCGACGTGACGAAAAGTGTCCCTCGCGTTCACGATGTTGCGTCCCGCAACGCACACTCCACGCTGCACAAGTATTTTCTCGCGCTATTTGAGGCTCACGGCCCGCAACATTGGTGGCCCGGGCGTTCGCGATTCGAAATTATCGTCGGCGCGATTCTCACGCAGAGCACTTCCTGGACGAATGTGGAAGCCGCAATCGCCAATTTGCGCTGTGCGCGGCTCTTGACTCCGCCCGCGATTCGGGCAATTCCGGTCGCAAAGCTCGCTTCGCTCATTCGTCCGTCTGGTTACTTTCGCCAGAAAGCGAAAAAATTGAAAACCTTCGTGGATTTTCTTTTTGACGACTACGGCGGCTCCCTTTCGCGAATGTTTCGAGCGCCCACCGGCCCGCTCCGCGAACGCCTTCTGGCCGTTCACGGCATCGGCCCGGAGACGGCGGACTCCATTCTTCTCTACGCAGGTGAGCGCCCTGTGTTTGTAATCGATGCCTACACCCGCCGCATTCTCAAGCGCCACCTACTAGCGGATCCGAAACACTCCTACGAAGACCTGCGCAGCCTCTTTGAAACGACACTGCCCGTCGACCCGCAACTTTTTAACGAATACCACGCGCTCATCGTTTACACCGGTAAACACTTCTGCCGCAAATCGGTCGCACGCTGTAGCGAATGCCCGCTGAAACCGTTCCTGCCTGCGAGCGCCGGCCAATGACGTCCACCACTCCACGCCAGCGCACACGCCTCATCATCGGTGGAATTTTTCTTACGCTGCTCCTGGCTGCGGTCTTTACGCTCGGCTCGCTCGACGCGCCGTTTCAGCCCCGCACCTGGCGCGACGTCATCACCCTCTACGCGGTTTCGTCCTTCATCACCGCGCTGCTCATCGTCTTTGCACTCGTGCTCGTTCGAAGCACCCTGCGCCTCTGGGCCGAGCGCAGCCGCGAACAACTCGGCGCCCGGTTTAAATCTAAAATGGTCCTCGGCGCAATGGCCATTTCTCTTTTGCCGGTCCTTTTCATGTTTTTCGTCAGCTACTCCCTGCTCAACCGCACCCTCGCGCGCTGGTTTCCCCGCCCGCTGGAAATCGCCGCCGAACAAAGCACCGGCCTGATTCAGGAAATGGGCAAATCGGAATTCGCCCGGCTAACTGCCGTCGCGACCAAGCATAGTTCTGACCCGAACCCGCACCCTCAAAACAAATCCGTCGATGCCACCATCCCGTGCGGCGAAGCCGACGCTTCTTGGCAACAGAATCTGAATAAAGCTTTCGAATTACTCACGTCCTGCACCGGCAAAAAAGGTTTGCCCGTCTTTAAACAAAAGCTTTCCAGCGGTGCTGAACTTTGGTCTCGCGACAGCGACCTTTTCATCGCCGCGCCTGTCTTGTCGAGCAATGGTGGAACGCTCTACGCGGCGCGTCTCGTTCCCAGTGACTTCGCGCGCCGCCTCGCGGAAATCCAGCTCCAGTCCGCCGCCTACGACCAGGAAAAGCAGCACCTTCGAGCACTCAAGCGTCAGCTACTCCTCATTCTCGTCTTTTTCACCGTGCTTTTATTCTTCTCACTGATGTGGGCCGCGCTCTATCTGGCGAAACAAGTTACGGTCCCCATCGAAGCTCTCGCCGAAGGCACGCGCGAAGTCTCTTCCGGTAATTTCGACTACCAGGTTCCCGAGCAAGCACAAGACGAGCTCGGCCTCCTCGTGAAATCCTTCAACGCGATGACTACGCAGCTCCGCGATTCGCGCGGCCAGATCGATCAATTCACGCGCAATCTTCAACAAGCCGTCCAGGAACTCGAACGCCGGCGCCAGCTCATGGAAACCGTTCTCGAAAGTATTCCTACTGCCGTCCTTTCACTGGACGCGGACGCGCGCATCGTCCGCGCCAATTCCGCGGTCGCACGCATCTTTGGCCCCGCGGCACCGCAAGCCGAAACGCTCGACGCGCTTCTCGGCCCCGAATCGTCTCACGTCGTGCAAAATCTCATGCGCCGCTCGCTTCGTATGGGCGTTGTCTCGCGCGAAGTCGAAATGGTCGTCGCTGGCCGCGTCCTTCATGCCGCCGTCACCGTCAGTTCCCTCGGCCCGCGCCGCGCCAATAGCGGCTATGTCCTCGTCGTCGACGACCTCACCGAACTGCTTCTCGCGCAAAAATCAGCCGCCTGGCAGGAAGTCGCCCGCCGCATTGCGCACGAAATCAAGAATCCGCTCACTCCAATTCAACTCTCTTCCCAGCGCCTTATCCGCCATCTTCAGCGCCGCACCGAATCCGAAACCGCCGAACCGCTCGACCCCGAACTCACGCGTCTGGTCGAAGAGTCATCTCACCTCATTGAACGCGAAGTCGGCACGCTCGCAGCCCTCGTCAACGAATTCTCTCAGTTCGTCCGCTTCCCCTCAGCCAAACTCGAACCCGCCAGCGCCAACGACATCGTCCGCGAAGCCCTCGAAGTTTTTTCGGGCCGCCTCGATGGCGTCATGCTCTCCAGTTTTCTTGCCGAATCGCTCCCCGCCATCCGCGCCGACGCCGGCCTTCTCCGCGGCGTAATCATCAACCTTATTGACAACGCCGCCGAAGCCCTCGAATCCGCCGCTGTTCGCAACATTCACGTGACGACCAGCTTCAACTCCGAATCCGATTCCGTCGAAATCGCCGTCGAAGACACCGGCCACGGTATCTCTCCTGCCGACAAGGACAAACTCTTCCTCCCGCATTTCTCCACCAAAGATCGCGGCACCGGACTCGGCCTCGCCATCGCTTCCCGCATCGTCACCGAGCACAACGGCCTTCTCCGTGTCGAAGACAACTCCCCGGTCGGTTCCCGCTTCGTCCTCGAACTTCCTCCTGCGGAAATCGCCCCGGCGCTCGACCGCACAAACTCTTCCGGCGGCCTGGCCTAGCCTCATGCCCGCGTCCCCGCAGAATGCCCCGCGCTCACAGTTCATCGCGCAAATCACGTACCTCGTCCGCGAGTACGACGAAGCCATCGCGTTCTTCACGCAAAAACTTGGTTTTTCTCTCGTGGAAGACGTCGATATGGGCGCCGGCAAACGCTGGGTCGTTGTTTGCCCGCCAAATTCCGAAGGGACCGCGCTACTACTCGCTCGGGCGGTAAGCGCGGAGCAAGCCGCCTGGGTCGGCAACCAGGCAGGTGGCCGCGTCTTTCTTTTTCTTCACACAAACGATTTCCGCCGCGACCACTCCGCTATGCTTGCCAACGGCATTCGCTTTCTCGAATCGCCGCGCAGTGAACCTTATGGCACTGTCGCCGTCTTCAAAGACCTCTACGGCAACAAATGGGACTTGCTCGAACCGGCCGCACCGGCCAAATGAAGAATAACCACGTCCTTGGCTGCCGCATCTATTTGCCTGGCGCCTTGGAAGGTGCAACCCCGTGACGACTGCTCTCCCAGCCAGTCCCGTAGTCCGCCCGCTTCGTACGGCAACAATGCCTCTCCTTGCGCTTAATAACGCGCACGCAGCTGAACTCTCGCCGCTTTCGCTCGCTGAATTCAATCGCCTGATACAAGCGAGTTTTTTTGCCTCAGCGCTGGAAGATGGCGCCGCTTTTCTCATCGCCTTCGATCAGACCGCCGCATACGACAGCCCCAATTTTCTCTGGTTTCGCGAACGCTACGACCGCTTCGTCTACGTTGATCGTGTGGTCACGTCGCCCCTTGCGCGCGGTAGGGGTTACGCCAAAGCCCTTTATGCGGACTTGTTTGTACGCGCGAAACAGGCCGGCTACGCCCGCATCGTTTGCGAAGTGAACTTTCTACCGCCCAATCCCGCCTCGGACGCGTTTCACGCCGCATTCGGCTTCACCGAAGTAGGCCGTGCTCCCATCCACAACGGCCAAAAAACCGTCCGCTACCTCCTTCGCTCCATCTGAATTGTCACGGCCGAACACGTCCGCATCTGGGCCCGCCTGACTGTTTCCGGAAACATGATCGGCTATTACGATCTGATCGTTGCAGCAACCGCGCTCGAGCGCGGCGGTCAGCTCGCTACGTTCAATACCGGCCATTTCAGCCGGATCAAGGGCCTCCGCGTCGTCAAGCCCGCATAGCCCAACCCGCTACTTCTCTTCCCCAATCCCTCTACTCACCCGGAACACATGTCCATCCGGATGCCGCAAATGCATCTCGCGCACCTTCCACGGCATGTCATGCGGCGGAAACGTCACATCCAGCCCGGCCGCGACACATTCCTTGTGCACTGCGTCCACATCCTCGACCCAAACCGATATCCACACGCCCTTGTCACCCGTTTCGTCTTCGTCTACTTGAAACGTCGTCGTGTTCGCTCCCTTGCCTCGTCCGCCTTGAGCCCCGTGGCAAAGAAAAATTTCGCACTCACCCGACCCGACCGCGCCAAACGTCGGCGGCGTTCCCCAATCCCAGCACTTCCGCCAGCCCCACTTCTCAAACCAAGCAAAGCTCGCGGCGATGTCGGACACATTTAGTATCGGTGTAATCCCCTTTGCGTTCATGCGCGCAAGCATAGCACCAGATTCTAGGGTTGCAGAGCCGCGCACACGTCTCCTCACGCGATACCGCAGATCCCACATTAGACAACTTCCATTGCCTCGGCTCTCCGAGACAATTGATCGTAAACAACTCACTCGTTCGCTCCCGCTTCACCCACGAACTGCCACCCGAGAAAGAGCCAGGGCGCTGCAAGCCTCAAGTAAAGGTGCCAGGCTTACGATTTCGGTCCTGTTCTCGGGGGACTCTCGCGCCTTTGAAGTTTCATCTTCCAGCCTAAAAAACACCCTAGAATTTGAAAGGGTTGGTTTCACCCGGAACCGAGTCATAAGTAACATCCAAAATTTGCTTCTTCGATCTGTACTCACGACGCCGCGTGCCACAGCCTCCGGTTTCTAGAGCGCGGTTTTGTATTTTCCTGCTTTTTTCAGCCGCCGACATGATTCCCTCTTTACAGCAGATTCCCCGTGTACTACCTTCGGGTCTCTTCTCGGTTGCCGGCGCAGCCAGCTCCGCGGCTTCGGAGTTTGTAGCGTGGAGGTACTCCATGTGGCGCAAGTCAGAAGACACCAAATTCGCACCCGAATCTGCCTCTGATTCGAAGCCGACACCCGCGGCTGCATCTTCGCCGACGGCAGCCACCGTGAGCCGCGGTGTCATCATTAAAGGAGAAATCTCCGGCGAAGGCGACTTCTTCCTGGATGGCACGTTTGAAGGAAAAGTGCACCTGCCTGAGGGATGCTTTACGGCCGGACCTCACGCTCACGTCACTGCGGAAATCGAAGCACGTGAAATCATCGTGCTGGGAGAAGTCGTCGGTACGCTAAAAGCCCGCGAGCGCGTCCACATCTCCAGCACGGGCCGTCTCACTGGCGACATGGACACCCGCGGCATCGTCATCGAAGATGGAGCCATCCTGCACAGCAAAGTCGCCTCGCTGCATGCCGCTCGACCTCAACCTGCGGCGGCAAAAACCGCTCCAGCAGAAGCCAACTCAACGGGTTCAGCCGCTCCATTGCGAGAGGCGCCACCCGCAGAGGGTCAAACGTCTCCCGCTGCGAGCGAACCTCCCCGGAGCAAGGGTGCCGCAGCCGGCGATTTTTGAAACATTTTGCGCGGTTCTGTCTGCGCTCCACGCCGCAGTCGGATAACGGAGTTTCACCGCCGCCGTTCGTTGTTGCTGCGCAGATTGTGAATTTCTCTCCCGCTGCAGAAAAGAGACAGTTAAACCAAGTCCGTCTCTTCGCTCCAGTGTATCGAATCAATTTTCGCTGTATCGTTATTGTATGAAGTGTCTACAAAATCTCGAAGCTGGTGCGTCCGCCGCTCCACATACGGCGCCGCCTCTTTTACCGCGGGAGAGTCCGGCGCTCTCGAAGGACTCCTCTAACCCCTCTGGAATCTGCAGTTACGAAAAAAAGGGGTGTATACGCCTTCCCCGTGCGCTCCCCACTGTCTCGCCTTTGCAACACTTCTGCCTCTTGCTGTACCTTGTATGCGACAACTTTTCTCATGCCTCCTCATCCGCACATCCTGGTCGTTGACGACGAAGCTGGCATCCGCGAATCACTCTCGTCCATCCTCGGCGACGAGGGCTATCACGTCGAATCCGCCGAGTCAGCCGAAAAGGCGCTGGAACGCGCTGCGCGAGGCGATCTAGAAGTGATTCTTCTCGATGTCTGGCTTCCCGGCATGGACGGCCTCGAAGCACTTAGCCGACTGCAATCCATTCCGCATCCACCGGCGGTCATTATGATTTCCGGCCACGGCAGCATCGAAACAGCGGTGCGCGCGACAAAACTTGGTGCATTTGATTTCGTCGAAAAACCGCTTTCGCTGGAACGCATCATCGTTCTCGTGCGCAACGCCGTGCAGCAGCGCCGCCTCGAGGAGGAAAATCAATCGCTGCGCAGCGAGCTCGGTCATCGTTATCAAGTCATCGGCGAAAGCGTGCCAATGAAAGCCATGCGCCAGCAGATCGCCGTCACCGGACCGACCAATGGCCGCGTTCTGATTTACGGTGAAAGCGGCACGGGAAAAGAACTGGTCGCGCGCGCCTTGCACGCTGCCAGCTTGCGCAGCAAAGGGCCGTTCGTCGAAGTGAATTGCGCGGCCATTCCCGAAGAGCTGATCGAGTCCGAACTTTTCGGCCACATCAAAGGCAGCTTCACCGGCGCCAGTGAAGATAAAACGGGGAAATTTCAATCCGCTGACGGCGGAACGCTTTTTCTGGACGAAGTCGGCGATATGAGCCTGCGCACGCAAGCGAAAGTCTTGCGCGTGCTCGAAGAACAGCGTTTCGAGCCGGTCGGCTCGAATCAAACCGTTCGCGTGGACGTTCGCGTCATCGCCGCCACGAACAAAGACCTCGATAAGGAAATCGCGCGCGGCGCCTTTCGCCAGGATCTGTTTTACCGGCTGAACGTAATTCCCTTTTTTGTTCCGCCGCTCCGTGACCGCCTCGCAGACATTCCGACTCTTGTTCGCCACTTCCTCAATGAATTCAGCTCCGAGTACGGCAAGAAGACGCGCGAACTCAGCGAGAACGCTCTCGAAATCCTGATGCGCTATCCGTGGCCTGGCAACGTGCGCGAATTGCGCAATCTTGTCGAGCGCCTCGTCATCGTTTGCCCGCAAGCACGCATCGAGCCGCATCACCTTCCGCCCGAACTATTTCGCGGTGTTTCCGAAAGCTTGCACCAACCATACGGCACGCTGCACGAAGCGCGCAGCGCTTACGAACGTGAATTTATTTTGCGTAAGCTTCAGGAAAATCGCTGGAATATGACACAAACCGCCAGCGCGCTTGGCCTCGAACGTTCCCATCTCTACCGTAAAATGAAGTCGCTCGGCATCGCCGCGCCGGATTAAACTCATGAACTCGCCAGCCGTAAAACCAAAATCAAATCATCGCGCCGGATTCGTCGCCATTGTCGGCCGCCCGAACGCAGGTAAATCGACTCTTCTTAACCGGCTCGTCGGTCAGAAAATCGCCATCGTCACCTCGAAGCCGCAGACCACCCGCAATCGCATCCAGGGCATCGTCACGCGCCCCGAAGGCCAAATCGTTTTCATCGATACGCCCGGCATTCACGAAGCAAAAACGGCGCTGAACAAACAAATGCTCCGCGAAATAAACGCTGCGGTCGAAGGCATTGACGTTCTTCTCCTGATGGCCGATGCCATCGCCATGCAGCCGCATGCCGACAACATGCTTATTGATCGCGCAAAACGTTTTCGCGGAACAGCCGTCATTCTCGCGCTCAACAAAGTCGACAAGCTTCCCAAGTCTAAACTATTGCCGATACTCGAAGCGTTCAACAAAGAATTCCCTTTCGCGGCAATGATTCCCATCTCCGCTCTAAAAGGCGATGGCACGGATCGCCTTGTCGAAGAGATTTTGAAAGTGCTTCCCGAAGCCGACTCCTATTTTCCCGAAGACCAGATAACCGACCAGCCGGAACGTTTTCTCGCCAGCGAAATCATTCGGGAAAAAGCGATTGCTCTCACTTATCACGAAGTTCCGCATGCACTCGCCGTCATTGTGGACAAGTGGGAGGCGAAGCCGAGGCTTTTGCGAATCGAGGCCACAATGCATGTCGAGCGCGATTCGCAGAAGAAGATTCTCATCGGCCACAAAGGCGAGATGCTGAAGAAAGTCGGCACGCAGGCGCGCAAAGAGCTCGAGGAACTTCTCGATACTAAAATCTATCTGGGCTTGTTCGTGAAAGTCGTTCCCGATTGGCGCGATAATCCGCAGCACGTCCGCGAACTCGACTGGCACACGCAACTTGAAGCCATCGGCGAAGATCAAGCCAACAAACTGCGCGCCTTGCACCAATTCGCGGATGAGGCGCAGGCTGATCCGGAAACAGAAATTTCAGTGGAACCCAACGAGGACAAAAGCGAGGAAGAACAAAAAGAAGACTAGGCTTTGGCCTTTGTCGCTCCGCCAACCGGCGCCTTCTGCTTGCGAATTCTTACGCTCACCACTTTCGTCTGGTTCGCGTCGAGCACTTCAAACCGGTGCCCCTCGAGGTCAATCTTGTCGCCCGGCGCCGGAACTTTCCCGCTGGCGTGGCTCAGCAAGCCGGCGAGAGTCGTCACTGTCTCCGCGGCACGTTCGCCGAACTGAATGCCGAGCAATTCTTCGACTTCGGAAATCGCGAGCCCCCCCGGCAAAATCATCGCGCCGTCCGGCTCTTTCACGATCTCGCCGACCTGCTCCGCGGTCTGGTCGCCGCTCTCGCCGACGATCTCTTCGACGAGATCTTCCATCGTGGCAATGCCGGCCACGCTGCCATGCTCGTCAATCACGACCGCGATGGTCTGGTCCTTCTGGCGCATTTCCTTCAAAAGTGCGGAGCCGACTTTCGTTTCAGGAATAAATAAAACCGGCTTCATGAAGTCACGGACTTTTCGCCGCGGCAAATCGGCATCCGCAATCGTCAGCATGTCCTGCGCGTGCGCTACGCCAACGATATCGTCGAGCGTTTTATCGAACACCGGCAGCCGCGTGAATCCGGTTTCGACGAATTTCGTGTGCAGCTCTTCCAGTGTCACGTCCGCGGAGATCGTGACAATGTCCGGCCGCGGAGTCATGACTTCGCGCACGCGTTTGTCGCTGAACTCCACGACTTGTTCGATCAGGTCGGCCTGCTCCGGCTCGATGATGCCTTCTTCTTCGGCGGCTTCGACGAGTGCTTCGATTCCCTCTTCGGTGCGCTGCTCGTCTGTTTTTTCCGATTCTTTTTCGGAGATGCGCGCGAGTGTTTCCGCGCCTTCAATGAAAACACGGAACGGCCAGACGAGCCACAGGCTTGCGCGAATCGCGGGCAGCAAGGGCAAGAGCCATCTTCCGGTCGTGCGATACAACAAAAGATCGGGAATAAAGTGCATGACGATCACAACTTCGAGCGCAATGAATACGCTGAGTTCGACGAGCGCTTCCCAAAGTCCCGGAACGAAATACCAAACTCCGCGGGTGGTTTCGAGAACCAGAAATGCGAGCCAGAAATGTCCAAGGATGCGGAACGCGCGCCCGGCGCTGCGGCGATTGATTTTTAGCTTTGGTTCGATTTCGACTTCAAAGATGTCGAGATGCTCGTGAATCGGGCCGGTGGTCATGCGGCCCAGCTCGCGGTAAATCAAAGTGAGGTAAGAAAAAACAGGAAGAAAGAGCGCGAGCAGAACGATGCCGATGGCGTAGAGCCAGGAGTAGTTCATGACTCGAGTCCCAGCTTGCGCCGCAGTTTGTGTTCGACCCGGTCCATTTGACCCCGATCCGTCTCGTGATCATATCCCAGGAGGTGCAACAGACCGTGAAGGATGAGCACGCAAATTTCGGTTTGGAGCGAACGGCCATTTTTCTTGGCGTAACGACGGGCGACGGCGGGAGCGATCGCGATGTCGCCGAGGAATTTGTTTCGGTTCAAAAGCTTCGCGGAGGGTTGCGCTGGAAACGAAAGAACGTCGGTGGGTTTGTTCTTCCTGCGGTAAGTTTTGTTGAGGCGCGCGATTTCGGCGTCGGTGACGAATGCGAGCGCGGCGGACTGCGGTTTAAGGTTTAGCGCGCGGCGAGCTCTTTCGGAGAATTGTTCGAGGGGCCGCAGCGCGAGCCGTACTTTCTTCTGGTTATTAAGAATCGTCACTTCAACAGTTCTGCTTTGAGCAAAAATAAATAGCTCAGTTGCCGGATTTACCGTTGCTGCGTTGCGGATGCGCGATTTCGTATTCTTCGTAGGCGCGGATGATGCGCTGGACGAGATTGTGGCGCACGACATCCTTTTCGCTGAATTGGGTGCAACCGATGCCTTCGATTTTGCCGCAGATTTCGAGCGCTTCGATGAGGCCACTTCGTTTCCCAGAAGGCAAATCGATTTGCGTAGCGTCGCCGGTGATAACGGCTTTGGAGTTGAAGCCGAGACGCGTCAAGAACATTTTCATCTGTTCGCTGGTGGTATTCTGGGCTTCGTCGAGGATGACGAACGAATCGTTGAGTGTGCGACCGCGCATGAAGGCCAGGGGCGCAATTTCAATAATTCCTTTTTCGATGAACGTTTCGAGCTTGTCGGCTTCAAGCATTTCGTAGAGCGCGTCGTAGAGGGGTCGCATGTAAGGATCGACCTTTTCCTGGAGGGTGCCGGGGAGGAACCCGAGTTTTTCTCCGGCTTCGACGGCGGGGCGCGCTAGGATGATGCGATTGACTTGCTTGGTGAGGAGCGCGCTGACAGCCATTGCGACGGCGAGATAAGTTTTGCCAGTGCCTCCCGGGCCGATGCCGAAGACCATGTCGTGCGATTCGATCTGGTCCATGTAATGTTTTTGTGTAGCGTTTTTCGGCATGACCTGTTTTTTGCCGAAGGAGCGCGCCTTGCCGTGCTCGAAAATTTCGCTGGGTGCGCTGTGCGGTTCGTCAAGAGAGATGCGCATGAGGCTTTTGACTTCTTCGCCGCTGAGATGACGGCCGTTGCGCGTGGCGTGATTGTACTCTTCGACGATTTTGACGGCGCGATCAACGGCTTCGTGACTGCCTTCGATGGTGAGCTTGATGTCCTGCAGATGGGTGCGCACCTGGAGCGAGTCTTCGAGCAGGCGGACGTTTTCGTCGAGTGTACCGAAGAAAGGTTCAATTTTTCCGGAGATGGCGATGCTGCGTTTCATCAGGCTGGCAGGTGGTTTCGGTGCGGCGTGTGCTCCAACGTAGGAGTGATGCTGACTTCTGACCGCTTCGCGGTCGCCCATAGGATTGAGATTCCTCCTGAACAGCAACTGCCGTCAACAGCTACGTCTGGAAGAAACTTCACTTAACGTAGCGCAGGCGGAGTGCGGGGTCAAGGGCAGCGAGCAGGATTTAACCTCGGCGCAATCTTGGGCCGGGAAGCATGCTGAAGCGTGCGCTGCAAGGCGTCGTAAAAGTAGTGCACTCGGGGGCTAGGCGGTCCCGGTGCGAATGTTGTCTCGGATAAAATGAAATGCCGGATCATCTTACACCTTTGGCCACGGAATGAAGGCGACGGATCGAGCTGAAAGCTTCGGCGCGACTATCGGAAACGCGCTCGCTCCCTTAGGGTCCGGTAGGGGCCTAATCCCCGTGCTTCTGGCGCTCCAGTAGCGCTCGTCTCGATTAGTCTGAACTTGAAATCTTTTGGCCCGGATTCCAATGCTTGTGCGTCGATTAGGGAATATCATCTTCGGTGGAGGCCTTTGATCAGGTATGAACAAGACTCAGCAGCCAGCCTTGTATTTGTTTGTCGCCGGGCTAATTGGGCTCGGCGTGATTGCGCTCGTTGTTGGGGATTTTGCGATGATGTGGCAGCCGGTGCCGGAAGGGTTGCCGGCGCGGCATGCGGTGGCGGTTGGGACTGGCGTGCTGATGATTTTGCTGGGTCTGGGACTGTCTTTTCGGGCGACACGAGCTTGGGCGGTGCGAATATTGCTGCCCTATTTGGTCGTGTGGGCGTCGTTGAAAATGCCGTCTGTGATTGCTGCGCCGAAAATGGAAGCGGTGTACCTGGGGCTCGGCGAATTGACCCTGCTACTTTCGGGCGGATGGACGCTGTTTGCGAATCTGGCGGAGTTGGCGCCTGGATCGGCACTGGAATTCTTGACTGGTGAGCGCGGGATGAAGATGGCGCGGATTTTGTTTGCTGTGTCGATTATTCCGATTGGGCTTTCGCACATTGTGTATGCGGACATAACGGCCGGATACGTGCCGCACTATCTGCCCTATCGTTTGGGGTGGGCGTACTTGACCGGAGCGGGACAGATCGCGAGCGGGTTGGGAGTTTTGTTCGGCGTGTTGCCGCGAATCGCTGCGTGGGCGGAGGCGGGACAGATTACGCTCTATACGTTGTTGGTATGGGGCGGAGCGATTGTGGCTGCGCCGAAAACGCGCTTGGCGTGGACGGGATTTTTTATTTCGTGGATTTTTGGGGCGGCGGCGTGGGTGCTTGCGCAGAACGTGCCTGGCAAGAAGGCGAGGACTTCCTAGTTCACCGTGGCGAAGGCCGTTTCAGAAAACGGCCCCTAAGTTCAATCGGTCACCTAGCAAAGAGGCGCGCGCTCCGCTGCGTGCCGGTACGTTACACGGTGAAATCGGCCGGCTTCGGAAAGCCAACCTACAACGGCAAGGCACAACATCGTAAACCTATTCTTTGGGAGCGTCTGCCAGGCGGCAGATGAAGCCCCAGCCTCCGCCCAATTCGCTGACGGCTAGCATTAATTCGTTGGAGCCCTTTTTGAGAGGAAGATAGACGGCGTCATTTTCGGGATTGAGGATGCCGAGGAAGCGGGGATCGCGAAAGCCTTGGGCACTGCGTCCGCGCCAGAGGATTTTGCCGTTGAGAAAAACGGTGACGTCGTCGGAGTAGCCGATTTCGAGTTTTTTGGTTTGATCGCGGCCGGATTCGATGTTGGTGCGCGCGTAAAGGACCTTCATGCCCGGTTGCGGCTGAAGGCGTGTGGAGAAATCGGACTGGAATGTGACGCGAGGATGCGGCGCTTCGCGATAACGATTGAGGACGACGAATCCGGGAGGCTCCGCTTCCACGTCCTGCCACTGGATTGCGGCGCTTTCGGCGGATGAAAGAGGACGTTCGAGATTATGAGAGAGGCCGTCGTAAGAGGGAGAGAGGCTCCATTTGGTGATGGTGTTGGGCGGCATGGCGGGAAGGTGACGAGTCCACGGTGCGTCCGGCGTTGTGCGGACTTCGAAATTGGAGAAGTAGGTTTCGCCGGTAAGCGTGTAGAGCGCGAGCTGGCCTTTTTGCACGCCGCTCTTTAGGTCATCCATGACGAGTGCGGGTTTTTCCATGTCTTTGACGAAGAGTTTGGCTTGCGCGCCGGCGACTTCGAGGCGGAGGTGGAACCATGCGGATTTGGGAATATCGACAGCGCCGGTGAAGCCCGGGCCATTGAAGATTTGCCAGTTGCGGCCAGTATTGAGAACGGGCGTGTACTGCATGGCGTCCGGATAACCGGACTGATGCTGGCGAAGATAAATTTCCTCGTAATTTTTGCCATCGGGATCGATTCGAATGTCGAAGCCGAAGAAACCGCGGGCCGCAGGAGTGGCGACGTCGACGTCAATTATGGCGTCGCGCATTTCGAAGTCTTTCAGGATTGCCGCGCCGCCGTCGATGAGAATAGCTTTGCGACCTTGATATTCGGCGAGTTTGGCTTCGCCCTGGAGATCCCAGCGGGGAGAGTCTGGAGGGACGGAGAGGGGCTGAGCGGTTTGGGCATGCGCGGTGATTGCTAGAGTGGAAGCAAATACGGGAAAAGCGAGAAGGCGAGCGCAAATCAGGAGGAAGTATGTTCGCCGTGAGATGAATTTAGAATTCATTTAGATTTCCCCTTTTGACCACACCTCTCCACGGCATTGCAAGCGGGAATCGCACGCTTGAACTCACGCGAAGACGCGACTTTCACTCTTAGGACAGTCAGGGCACGAGAACACGCGATTAGACGCGGCAGTTCTCGAAGGGTGATGCCATCGAGAATGCAATCAAGCGGCGACCGTGGAGCGCGTCACCAGAGAAGTTTCAGGCCGAACTGGACATGACGGGACGATGTGGAGGTGGAAGTGATCACGCCTGCGGTGGGAGAAGGCGAACCGGTGGAGGCGGCGTAGACGACGGGATTGGGCGTGTTGAAATTCGTGTGATTGAAGAGATTGAAGAGTTCGGAGCGGAATTGCAGGGCGAAACGCTCCGAGAGAGAAACTTTGCGGGAGACGGAGAAGTCGGTTTCGACGAGGCCGGGGCCTTGTATGATGTTGCGGCCAGCATTGCCGTACGTGCCGGGAAGCGGCTGGAGGAAGGCGTTGGGATTGAAATACTGTGCCGGGCCGCCCTGGATGATTGAGCCGGAGAAATTGGGATTGACGGACGGGCGGACGGGATTGCGCGTGTCGCCGTCGTTGGATGGATTGTAGGAAAGCTGCGGTGTGAATGGCAGACCGGACTGAATGGTCTGGATGCCGCTGAGTTGCCAATTGCCAAGGAGACGCGCTAGCCAAGCGTTTGCGTCGCGCGAGTTGCCGCGGCCGAAGGGAAGATCGTACGTCGCTTGAATTACGCCGGCGTGGCGAACGTCGAAGGATGCGCGGCCATAGTCGGCTTTCGGTTGCAAAGGATTGGCGACGAACGCGGGAGAGTTGGTGGCGACGCTGGTGTTCATGTTGTCGCCGTCATCGAGCGTTTTGGAAAAAGTGTAGGCGGCGCGGAACTGCAGACCGTGCGAGAAGCGGTGGTTCACGTCGGCTTCGAGACCGTGATAGGAACTGATTCCCTGGGAAAACCAATGCGTTGAATTCCAGACGGAATTGTTGGCGAGGGGCGCGTTCGCGGGATAGAAAAACGCGCCAGCGGGATAATTTGCGGGGCACGGGGATGCGGGGCAAATCGTCGGAGCGGGAACGTTGGCGTCGACGGAGAGAAGTTCGTGATAGGCGTGCGAGCCGACGTAACTGACGCCGAAGGAAGTGTTTGCATCGAGCTGTTGTTCGAGTTTCAGGCTCCAGGACTCGACTGTGGGCGTTTTGAGATTGGGTTGCACGCCGCTGGGAACGAGTTTTGAACCGGAATAGACGGCGTTGGGGTCGATGCTGGAGAAGGCGATGTTTTTAACGGCGAATACGGAGTTAAACGGCGCGTTCTGGTCAAGACGGTAACTGAGGTTGTCGAGAAGCGCGTAGTAGAGACCGAAACCGGCGCGGAGGACGGTTTTCTTGGACGCGAACGGAGACCATGCAACGGCAACGCGCGGGGCGGGAAGAAATTTGGCGTTGTTGGCGGAGAAAGCCGAAGTGCCGACGACGGGTGCAGAGAGAATGATGCCGTTGGAATCGAACGCGTAGTTGGATGCGCGGCCGTGGGCTTCGTTCCAGCCGTTTGTGGATTCGGCGCGGAAGCCGACGCGAAGTTCGAGAGAAGGTTTGAGTTTGATGGCGTCTTCGACGTAGAACGCACCTTGAACCGAGCGCCAGGACAAAGGAGTGATACTCGGCGCGTAGGTGTAGGTGCTGACGGCGCCTTGCAGGAATTTTTGCAGATTGGAGAAGGAGACCTGGCCGTACTGATCCTGAATGAGGACGTCATTGGCCTGAATATTCTGGAGCGAGGCACCGACCGTGAGTAGATGAATGCCCCGCGTGAAGGTCACTTGATCGGATGCCGTGTAGATATTGCGAACAGCACTGAGGTTGCTGCCGGCGTTGGTGCCGCCGTTGGTGATTTGGGATGCGCCGTTGAGAGTGGTGCCGCCGCCAACGACGACGGCACCGACCGGTTGGTAATCGTGAATCCAGCCGGAGAGCTGGGGAATGGTGCCGCTGTTGAAATAGAAATTACCGCGCGAGAAGCCGAACGTGGCTTTGTTGAGAAGGCTTGGCGAGAAGATGTGAGTTTCACTGAGGCTGACGACTTGTTCGCGCAAGGTGATGTCGACGAACGTGAACGGATTGCTTGTGGGCGAATGGGCGGCGCTGTCATCGGCAGTGTAGACTGCGGCGAACGAATCGTTTTGAGTGAAATTGTGGTCGAAGCGCGCTGTACCGAAATCCTCGCGAATGTGCTGGACGGGGTTGGAGAAAGCTTCGGCGATGCCGCTGGGCGTACCGTCGGCGTTCAGAAGTTCGGGGCCATTGGCGACGGGCCATAAGGCGAGGAGCGGCTGAATGCTGGAGACGGCGGCGGCGCGCGAAGCGTTATCGGGAACTAGGGAAAGGTCGCTGAGGCCGAGATTCTGACGGAAGCCTTCGTAGTTTCCGAAAAGAAATGTTTTGTCTTTCTTTACCGGACCGCCGAGCGAGCCGCCAAATTCGTTGCGCTGAAATTTGGGAATGCCGCCGTGGTCGAAGAAATTACGGGCGTCGAGGGCGCTGTTGCGGAGAAATTCGTAGACGTTGCCGTGAAGCGCGTTGGAGCCGGAGCTGGTAACAATGTTGATTTGCGCACCGGGACGTTTGCCGTATTCAGCGCCGTAGGTGTCTTTGACGACGGAAAATTCGCGGACGGAGTCGACGCCGAGAAGCTGGCCGCTGACGCCGCCGGGCGTGTTGTTGATTTCCGAAGCGCTGGTGAATTCGACGCCATTGAGTAGATACAGATTTTCCTGAGGGCGGCGGCCGGAAGCGGCAAACATGTTCCCGACGACGGAGTTGGATGTGCCAATGCCGCCGGCGCGCTGCGAGGTGTAGTTCACGACGCCGGGATTGAGCGTGATGAGTTGATCGTAGCTGCGGCCGTTCAGAGGAAGTTCCTTGACCTGGCGTTCGCCGACGAGGCCGGAAGAATCGTCGGTGGTGACGGCGACGAGAGTGGGGGCGGAGGGGACTTCGACAGTTTGGCGAACGTCGCCGAGTTGAAGGACGAGGTCGATGGAAAGACGCTGACCGACGGCGAGCGAGACATTGTTTTTGACTTCTGCGCGAAAACCGGCTTTTTCGGCGTGGACTTCGTACTGGCCGACCGGGAGCGCGGCCGCGAAGAAGCGGCCGGCGTCGTCGGTCGTGAGATTACGTTCGGCGCCGGTTTCGATATTTTTGATGTGGACGGAGACAACGGGGATTGCACCGCCGGAGGAGTCGGTGACGGTACCTTCGATGGAGGATTCGCCCTGGGGGTACGACGGTGCAGCAGAAATTGTGTAGAGCGCGAGAGCGAAAAGACCGGCTGCCAAGAACTTGATCGACTTGAGTTTCTGACCTATTGGGAATTTCATAATCCGTCTCCGAGATTGAATTCGATGAACAAGGCCGGCGCAATGCGCGGCGAAGAGATTTCTTGTGGAAATTAAAAAAACCACCTGCCGGAGTGTTTGGCGGTGGGTTAGCTAGAAACTTGCGCTGGAAGGGCGATTAGAGAACTGGCGCGGAACCCTTACAACAAAGCGTAGCGGCCACTGCCGAGGGACGACAGTGACAACAACAGGAAGCGGCTGTGAAGGTTGGATACATCTTTTGTAGAATAGCGAAATAGACAGAACAAGGCAAATCGAGCGTTTTGATGCACTGGAATAGTTTCTTCGATTTGAAGTAGCTTGGTTAAATCGAAGAGGGCCGCTTGAGAAAGCGGCCCCTACAACTTCGGAAAGCCGGCCCTCCAACGGCGGCGCCAGAATCGCCGATCTAAAGATCGGCCACTACATTTTTTGAGCGGATTGGATGGCTTTTTCGGCCAGGGGAGCCATGACGGCGTAGCCGGCTTTGTTGGGGTGGAGGCCATCTTCGCTGAGGTCGCGCTTGAGGAAACCTTTTTCGTCGACCATGGCGGAAAAATAGTCGAGATAGACGAGTTTGTTTTCGGCTGAATATTTTTTGATCCATTCGTTGAGGGCGAGGATTTTTTCCGGCGGGCGACGGTCGGTCATGACGACGGGCTTCCCTTCTCCGTTGTGGCCGCCGTCGTAAACGGGGAGGACGGAGGCGAGAACCACTCTGATGTCGTAAGTGTGCGCGAGTTCGGACATGGAGGCCATGTTGGATTCGATTTCTTCGAGCGTCATGGGGCCAGTGTTGCCTGCGATGTCGTTGGTGCCGGCGAGAATGACGACGACTTTGGGTTGAAGGGCGATGACGTCGGGGCGGAAGCGGAGGAGCATTTGCGGAGTGGTTTGGCCGCTGATGCCGCGACCGATGTAAGGCTTGCCCGGAAAAAATTCACCGAAGCGCGGCTGTGGCCAAGCGTCCGTAATGGAATCGCCCATGAAGACGACGCGGGATTCATCTTTGGCGGGCGAGGCGAGTTTTGCGTTGGCTTCGCGGTAGCGCGCGAGGTTGGGCCAGTCTTTAAGAACGGAATCCATTCGAGCGATTCTGGCTTGGGCGGCTTCGAGGTCGTTGCAGTTGCAGGCGGTTTGGGGGCTTGGAGTTTTGATTGGGGGAGTTTGGGCGGAGAGAGTTGCGGTCAGCAAGAGAAAGACGGTGAGGGGCAGGAAGCGATTGAGGTTCATTGAAATTCTCCGGTGGGGATTTTACGCAGAAGGGTGCGCGAGGGTAAGCGGAAATTTGTATCGGCGACCTGGGGTGGAGGAAGGGAAAGCAGATTCCGAACCCACCAAAAAACGGTGGATTCGGAATGACAACGGTTGTTTTGTTCGTTTTTAGGCCGTCGATGAATTTTGCAGTTTCGAAGGTTTTTTGATCGTCGGAGCGCAGGCCCTTACAGGGTAAACAAGCGTGCCTACGCTACCAGCGCTCAGTCGGCGGGGACGGCGCGGGTGCGGGCCCATTCGCGGATGGCGGCGATATCTTCGCGGCGAGTGACGCTGAGGGGCTGGGTGGCGGAGAGTTCGCCGAGGAGAATTTGCGTGGAGAGTTGTTGTTTGGCGGCGAAGGCGGTGTAGAGGCCGGAGATGATGGATTGCTCGATTTCGGCGCCGGAGAAGCCTTCGCTGGCGTTGGCAAGCGCGGGAAGATCGAATGAAGCGGAATCGCGGCCGCGTTTTTTCAGGTGCAACGCGAAAAGGGATTGACGGATGGTGGCGCCCGGAAGGTCGACGAAGAAAATTTCGTCGAAGCGGCCTTTGCGAAGCATTTCGGGCGGAAGAGCGGAAATGTTGTTGGAAGTGGCGGCAAGGAAGACGCCGGATTCGCGGTCTTGCATCCAGGTGAGGAGCGTGGCCAGAAGGCGCTGCGAGAGGCCTGCGTCGGCATCGCCGCTGGAGCCGGCGCTGGCGAAAGCTTTCTCGATTTCGTCGATCCAGAGGACGACGGGCGCCATTTTCTGCGCGAGTTCGAGGCCTTTGCGAAGTTTCTTTTCGCTTTCGCCGACGAATTTGTCATAGAGCGCGCCAGCATCGAGGCGGGCGAGTTCAAATCCCCATTCACCGGAGACGGCTTTTGCGGCGAGACTTTTGCCGCAGCCCTGCACGCCGGTGATTAAGATTCCCTTTGGCGGAACAAGACCGAATTTGACGCCTTCGGCGGTGAGGGCGGATTTTCGTTTACCGATCCAATCTTTCATGCGGGCAAGGCCTGCGACGTCGGAGAAAGAAGAGTCGCGGCGGACGGTTTCGAGAAGGCCTTCGCCGCGCAGGATGTTGCGCTTGGCTTCGAGCAGATCTTCGACGACGGAGGGATCGGCTTTGCCGCGGGAAAGAATGCACATGCGGAGCGTGCGGAGGGCTTCTTCCTTGGTAAGGCCGGCCAGAGAATGGGCGGCTTGTTGCATGGCCATCGGATCGAGAGAGATCGGGATGTGGTTGTCGCGGTTGAGATCGGCGAGGGTTTGGCGGACGCCGGAGAAAAGTTCTTCGAGTTCGGGGAGGCCCAGTGCGAAAGGGACGGCGTCGCCTGCGAGGTCGGGCGGAAGGCTCATGCTCGCGCCGGTGATGACGATGGAGCGGCGCGCAGCGCGGAAATTTTCACCGAGTTCACGCAAGCGGCGGCAGATCTTGTCGTTGTCGCAGTAGCGGGCGAAATCTTTGAGAAGAAAGATGGCGTCGCCGTTGATGACGGAGATGTTGGCTAGGGCCTGAACGGGATCGTCGGTGTGATAAAGCGGCTCACCTCTGAAGCGGGCGAGACCTTTGGTGACGCTCCAGTTGTAGACGGGAACATCGAGTTCGGTGCCGATCTGAAAGAGGAGTTGTTCGACGCGCTCTTCTTCGGTGGTTTCCACGGTGATGATGGGATGGCGTGAATTGACGAGGAGGCGAAGTTCGTCGCGCTTGTTGAGTTTCGAGGGCGGGAGGCTCAAGTGGGCTCCTGGTGCGCCAAGTTAAGGCCGGTTAGTTTGAGATTTTTCTTGGTGTTCCACAATTTAGGAAACGTCAAACGGGTCCTTGTTCCTGAATTTGGTACGCCAACTTGCGGCTGCTCAGTGTGAATTTTTTCCTATTGTGTCACGATTGCAAGAAATTCAAACTGGCCCTTTTCTTTCGAAATTACGGAAAGTGGGATTCAAGTCATGGAGCATCGTTTTAGCGAGCAGAAAGCCAAACCGGCTCGACGCATGGAAAATCGGCTGTTTGACTTCACTGCGAGCGTCCCCTAGACTTGATAGTTTGAGCGAAGCACAAAAGGAGCATTAGATAGATGGCCCAAGGACAGGCTACCAAAATTAAGAAGAAGAAAAAGTCAGTTTTGAAGCGTGCGGCGCAATCTCGTCAACGCGCGGACGTGAACCGGGCGAACCGGACGGCGGTACGGAGCTTGATGAAGAAGCTGCGCGGTGCGATTTCGGCGGGCGACAAGACGGCAGCGGGAACTTTGCTAAGCCCAACGCTGAGCGCGATTGACCAGGCGATTACAAAGGGCGTGTTGCACGAGAATACGGCGAACCGGTACAAGTCACGGTTGAATTTGGCGTATAACGGGATGGCGGCGAAGAAGGCGTAAAGAAGTCGTCGGTTTCTAGTCGTCAATTATCAGTTTGGGAACCATGAAGCGGCGGACTTAAATCCGCCGCTTTTCTTTTGGAAAAAAGAAGCTCAGCGGGATGCGGCGCGGGAATCAGCGGCGGTGAGTTCGGCGAGGAGAAATTCGAGGACGGTGCGGGGAGAGTCGGCGCCGCCTTTGAGGCGGTCGTCGGCTTTTTGCAGGGCTTTTAAGCCGGCGAGAAGGCGAGGCTTGGAGAATTTTCGCGCGCTCTGGACCGCAGCCATGGCTTTGTCCGGAGCCATTGCGAGCGCGCGGGTTGCCTGGTACGGATTGGAAATGCTGCCAAGTTCGCTGGCTTCCATGAGCTTGCGGTAGCTCCACGTCAGCGCGCCGAGAATCTGGAGCGGCTGTTCACCTTCGCGGAGGATGCGGTCGAGAAATTCGAATGCACGTTTGGATTGGCGCGCGGCGAGCATGTCGGCGAGTTCCCACACGGTGGCGGTTTTCTCCGAGATGACGAGTGTGGCGACGTCGTGGCGGCGAATGAGCTTGCGATCGCCGGCGTAGGTGGAGAGTTTTGTGATTTCGGTTTTGAGGCGTTGAAGATCGGCGGAGACGGATTCGGCCAGATCTTCGGCGGCGCCCTGTTCAAACTCGGCGCCATCTTCCCTAGCCATGATTTTGGCGAGTGCTACGGCCTGGGAGATGCGGTCGTCCTGCTTTTCCCCCAGGCCAACCTCGACAACGAGTGATTTGTCGACGAGAAGTTTTGCGAGGCGCATGCGCTGGTCGAGACCGGCGGCTTCGATGACGAGAATGGTGAAGGAAGCGGGATTGTTGAGATAGGACTCGAGCGATTTGACAGCTTCTTCCCTTCTTTTCTCGGCGAAGGATTCTATGGATTCGGCGCCTTCCAGAAAAACAATCTGTTGCGGCGAGAGCATGGGCAAAGTTTGCGCCTGATCAACTGCGGCCTGGACTTCATTGCGGTCAGCGGAGAAACGCGAAACAGCCCAGGCGCGGGCAGCTTCGGGGACGAACCGATCGATGAGCTGGGCGCGGCAGGTGTCGCGGAGATACGTTTCCTCACCGAGGAGAAGAATCGACGGAACGGGCTTCCCTTTTTCGAGGCGGGCGAGGAGTTCACCGGCGGAGATTTGCGCCATCAGAAATTCTCCAGGATAGCGGCGACGAGTTTTTGCGCGAAGTCTTTGGCGAGGCGGTCGAGAGCGGGATCCTGTTCTTCGAAGAAACTTTTTACGTCAGTCGAGAGTTCGTATTCGTTGCGGAAAAGAAAGTTGTCGGAGTGGAAGAGGACTTTTTGTGAATCGGATTCGGTGAGGGTGACGTCGCATTTGACGGTGACAAGCATGGTGGTGGCCTGGGTGATGGCAGACGCTGTGGATGTTTGCGGCTGCGTTTGGAAGGTTAGCGGGACGGCTTCAACGCTGAGCACTTTGCCGGTTAGAACGGCGTCACCGGAGGCCGGGTTCGAGACGATCTTGTAATTTGTTTTGGCGAGGAATTCGTGGATGGTGGCGGCAGTGAGTTTTTGCTCGATGCGGTAGCTGGTGGTTTTGTTTTCGATCGCGGGGATGGCGATCGCGTGAATGGTTTTGGGGAGCGCGGTGTCGCGGCCGGCGACGTGGTAGCCACAGGATGAAGCGAGGAGGCAGAGAATGGCGGCAAGCGAGAGAGCGGCGCGTTTCATGGGAGCAATTTCTCCGCAAGCTTTACGGCGTTGAATGCGGGCAAGCGAATGTTATCGGCGGCGCCGAAAAACCACCAGAGATTCGGGCTTGAGGCGTCGGGTTCGGGCGCGGCGAGCTCGATGAAGGATTCACCGGCGACGCTGAGATTGCTGGGGCCGGTATCGGCATTGATGAGGAGGCCCGCGGACTTGGCTGCGGTGGAGAGTTGCGCGCCCTCAGCCGGCGTAGCGAGCTTTGCAACGAACGTGAATGCGAGGCCGTAAAAAACAGGTGCTTGAATCAGTTGAACGGCAGGGACCTTTGCCGGCGAGCCGACGATGACGGCAATTTCGCGGCGGATCCGATCGCGGGCGGACGAGAGAGACTCTTTGCTTTGCGGGCCGAAGCGGTCGAGGAGATTAAACCCGACCTGTGTATCGAAGACAGGCGAGCCGACCGGTTGAAAAGAGAGAAGCTGGCTGGTCTGAAATTCCAGCTCTTCGATTCCCTTTCGGCCGGATTCGGAAGCGGATTGCAGGGCGACCAGCGCGAGATGCTCCGGCGTCCATTTTGTGACGGCGAGCGAGAGAGTGGCCCCAGCGATGGCAGGAGCACTGGGAATAGCAAACATTTTTTGAGTTAAGGAGACAGAAGCCGGCTGTAGCAACTCCAGATTCGTGAACCAAATTGCAGAAGAGGACTCGGAAATTATTTCGCCGGACAGATCGATGACGATGGCGGCGCTGCGGCGGGCAAGGTCGAGATTGGTCCTGGTGAATTGCGCGGAACCGGTGAAGAAGATGAGGTTGGCGCGGTTGAAACTGTCTTCTTCGACAGGTTGAATGACGGCCGCTTCCCCCGCCGCTTCCGTGAGCGTGCCAACGGACAGGTCTTCGTCTACGAGGCGGAAATCGGAGGCGGCGAAGCGGGACTCTTCGAGGAGGGATTTGAGTTCGGCGCCGAGGAGAGAGGAAGCGCCGGCAATGACGATGCGAGTGGAGGCCATGAGTTGTCAGCTGAAGATTATACGGGAAGCGAGGAGATGGAGCCTAAGGCCGGAGCGGCGCTGATTGGGAACGAGACCCTGAGGCACAGACTGAAGTCTATGCTACTGAGAGACACCGGCGGCTCGGGGAGCGAATCGGTGGCGGAAGAAGCGCACGACGTGGAGAGCGACGCCGGTGGTGGCGTAGGCGCAAGCGAACAGAACGAGTGCGATTTCAGAGAATCGCCAAATTATGGCGATCAGCAAGAGAAGCACGATGACGGTTGCGGACGGTTGCTTCTTGGTCCACGGAATGTCCTTGAAACTGTAGTAACGGACGGTGCTGGTCATGAGCGCACCGAGAACGGTGGCGAGTACAAACCAGGCGAAAGCCCAGCGCCAATCGTGCAAGGGGACTTTGAAGCCGTGAACGATCGAGGCGATGACACCAGCTGCCGCGGGCGTGGGCATCCCCACGAAAAATTTTGAGCTCCCCGGTGCCATCCCCTGCACGTTGAACCGCGCCAAACGCCACGCGCAGCAGATCACAAACGCCAGGCACAAAATCCAGCCAATTTGTCCGAGCAACTCCACGTTGATGGCGGCCGTCGGCTGTAGGCTGCGGAAACCCCAAGCGTAGGCGAGTACGGCTGGAGCCATGCCAAAGCTGACGACGTCGGCGAGCGAATCGAATTGCACGCCAAATTCGGTGTTGGTGCCGGTCATGCGGGCGACACGGCCGTCGAGGGAATCGAAAAGAATGGCGAGGCCGATGGCGCGGGCAGCGTGGTCGAAATCCGCGGCGGTACCGCTTAGGGCAGCGACGACAGCGTAATAACCACAAAGGAGATTCGCAGAGGTAAACAGAGAAGGTAAAAGGAAAATACCGCGACGAAATTTGGCGTTGCGGAATCGGCGCTCAGCGAAGGGGATTTCGTGCTGATCCATGTCCCCTATCATCAACCGGAGTGGCTCGCCTCGGCAAGGGCAACGTCAGAGGCAGAGTTCGTAGGTTGCACGGACCAACGCGCGAGAACGCTGGAGCCACCGTGGACGCTATCGCCCACTTTGACGGAGATTTGCGCGTCTTCGGGAAGCCAGACGTCCACTCGGGAGCCGAAGCGGACGAGGCCGACGCGTTCGCCGCGGAGGACGGATTCGCCAGCTTTTTTCCAGGAGACGACGCGACGAGCGATGAAGCCGGCAATCTGTTTGAATTCGATGTCACCGCCAGGCGTAGCGAGCGTGAAGATGTTTTGTTCGTTTTGAGTGGAGGCCTTGGGGTCCCATGCGGCGAGAAATTTGCCGGGAAGATATTTTATTTGTGTGATGGTGCCGGCGAGCGGGGTGCGATTGACGTGGACGTTCCAAATGGCGAGGAAGATGCTGACGCGAGTGCCCGGGCGGCCGGCGTTTTCTTCCGGCGTGATGACGACAACGCGGCCGTCAGCCGGGGAGACGACGGCTTCAGGGTCGGATGGGATGGCGCGGTCGGGATCACGAAAAAAAGAAAAGCAGAAAAGAGCAAAAGCGATCAGGAGTGCTGCAGCAATCCACCAATGAAGAGCGAGTGTGATTCCGCCGAAAAAGAGCGGCGGCAAACCGAAGTAATAGCCTTCCTTGACCATATCCAATTGAAGATATCACAGAGGCGCTGGCCGAACGGAGAGACGCGCCAACGCTGGGGGTTAGAGTGGCTACCGAGAACTCGGTTAGCGGCGCGAAATGGCTCGAGCAGGCGCACACCAATACGCGGGACTCTGTGGCGGCGTTAAAATGGACGGAGGCGCGCTACGAGTGGGCAGCGCGCGAGCGTTGGATACGCAAAGCGATTCGCTCCATCTCGTCCTTACAGTGGAGCTTCATTTTCTTGAGTTTTATTTCTTCGAGAAGGTCTTCCGAACTGAGGTAGGTGGAGCTGAGGATTCTTCGAAGTTCCGCTTCGTAGTGCTCGTGCTCTTCGAACAGACGCCGATAGTCAGCGTCTGTATCGAGGAGTATGTCCCGGGGGCTCCGCTGCAAAGTTGCCATGCGTTCCTCCTCAACAAATGGCCGCGGTAGATTGTGGCCATATTCAGATTGTGAACTGCAGAAGCCGAGATGCAGGTGAGAGGCCTCTGTCACGGGACGTTAACACAAGGGAAAGAAAGGTCAAGGGGGTATCTGTGGGAAGTTGGTCCTAGCCCGTAGGCACCACTAGTTCGGTAAGGCGCAGAAACATGGTGACAGCGGCTTCAACGGGATTGCGGTAGTAGTTTGGGCGGCGTCCGGATGGCGCGAAGCCGTGTGTCGTGTAGAAAGCGAGAGCCCGTTGGTTGGATTCGCGGACTTCGAGAAAAACAGATTCGAACTTTTGCATGCGACATTCGGAGAGCGCGGCGTTGAGTAAGGCCGAAGCATAGCCCCGGCGGCGCCAGTTGGGACCAACGGCGAGATTGAGCAACTCCATTTCGCGGGCGCGGTCTATGGAGCGGACGGCGAGGAATCCAAAGAGGATCTCGCGGTCACCGATGACCCAACCGCGTACGTCGCCAATGCTCAACTCAAATTCGCCCGGAATCCATTGCGCCGCTTCCGGGCACGATTTGGCTAACAAGAGAATTTTCGGCAAATCGGCCGCAGCCAGAGTACGTACGGTGCCCGGTGATGCGTCGGTCTTCATGTGGCAGCGGTTTTCTTGCCGAAGATTTCGGCGTCGGAGCGCCGGACGTAGTTCGCATCGAGAGTCAGCGCATCAACTTGAAACGGCTTGGGTTGAGCGACAACGTGAAGGGCGATGGCAGCGGCGAATGGCGGCTGGACGACTACAAGGTTAGGCTTGGGCGCAAAGTGCGACCTCGCAAAAGCGCTCGATTCAAAGATGTGTGGGTCGGGAGTGACCCAAGAAACGCTGCCCTCGGACATGTTTGTGGCTTTTGTGAAGAAATCGTCCGGCGCGATCACGCTTTCCTCGATGAGAATACTTGAGGCTGCGGAATTGCGGCTGTAGAGGGCCGCGAAGATTTGGTTCCGTTGAGCGTCGCTGAAGGTCGCAACGTGCCTGGCCGTGCCGGGTGCGCGATCCGCGAGCACGGCGAGCCGTGAGACAGGGAAGATGGGCTTACCGTAGACCTCGGACCAGGCTTTGGCGGTGGTAAGTCCCACTCTGACACCGGTGAAGGAGCCGGGGCCGGAAGCCACGGCGTATCCTGCTAAATCGGCGTGACTTACGCGGTGTTCTGCGAGCAATCGTGAGACTGCGGGGAGCAGCCAGGAAGAGAATTCTTCAGCAGCAGGGTGCGGGACTTCGGCGAGAATACGGCTGCCATCCAGCAAGGCAATACTGCCGCGGGAATCGCAGGTGTCGAGGGCGAGGAGAAGCACGGAGCGATAATACAGCAACGTGGGCGTAAACGTAGAGCAATTTGGGTGCCATATTTTGGCCAAGCTGTCGGTAAGCCTTTCATTCCAAACGATATACCTTGACTCTTACAATACAGGGGTCCATACTGCCGTTGTTCCACAAGGGGGCACCGGAAGCCATGGATTACAAGATCGGCGACAAGGTTGTTTATCCGAATCACGGCGTGGGCATGATTGAGCAGGTGAGTTACGGTGTTTTGAACGGCAGGACCGAGCGGTACTACATGATTCGAGTGGTATCGAGCGGGTTGCGAGTGATGGTGCCTCAGTCGAATGCGGACATAGTCGGTTTGCGGCCCGTAATTCGGACGAACGATACGACAAAGGTTTTGGGCTTCCTGGAAAAGGGCAAGTTGAATTGCCACCACGATTGGAAACACAGATTCAAAGAAAACTCTGAGCGCATGCGGACTGGATCACTGCTCGAAGTTGCAGTGGTACTGAAGAGTTTGGTGTCGCTGAGCCGCAGCAAGCCGCTATCGTTCCGCGAAAAGAAGATGCTGGAGCGGGCGAAGTACTTGCTGGTAAGCGAGATGGCGACCGCAAGGAACCTGACTTCGGAAACGGCGGAGACGCTGGTGGTGAAGTCGCTGGCGAAGGCGAAGTTGCAGTTTCCGGTGATGCAAGAGGCGATGGAACAGTAAGGGCTTTTTTGGTCGCAATTTTTTTGGGGACGAGCGAGAGCTTGTCCCCTTTTTTATTTGGGACAAGAGAATCGGGCAGCGGCCTCAGGCCAGCGGCAGAGATGCGGTGGCGTTGAGGGACGAGTCGGCAAGGATTCCGGCGCGAAAGCGCGGGAACGCGGCGGCGGCGATCATGGCAGCGTTATCGGTCGAGAGGGCGCGACTCGGAAAGAAGGTTTGGATGCCAGAGGATTTGCCGCGCTCTTCGAAGGCGTTTCGGAGTTGTGCGTTTGCGGCGACGCCACCCGAAACGAGAATCGTGAAGGCGCCGGATTGTTCAGCGGCAGTGAAGGTGCGATCGCGAAGGTCGCGGACGACGGTATTCTGAAATTCGCGGATGAGGGCGAGCGCCTGCGGCGAGCAGAGCGGGAGGAGTTGGTCGAATTTGCGTTCGCCGCGAGCGATGGCGGCTTCCCGGGCGGAAATTTCGGGCGCGTATTCGGCATGTTCGCGCACGTGATATAGAACCGCCGTTTTCAAGCCGCTGAAACTAAAGTCGAGCGGATTCCCTTTCATCTTGATGGGGCCAAATTTGACGGGAGCCGGGACGTTGGGAGCGGCTACGGCGAGGCGATCGAGGATTGGGCCGCCGGGATAGCCAAGGCCGAGAAGTTTGGAGACCTTGTCGTAAGCTTCCCCGGCTGCGTCGTCGCGAGTTTGACCGAGTTTGCGATAGCGGAGTTGCGCGGCGGCTTCGGCGCGAGTTCCCTGCTCGGCGCGGACTTCGTAAAGAACTGTGTGACCGCCAGAGACGATGAGGCAGACCGCGGGAAGCTCGGGTACGACGCCCGACTTGTGGGCCTCCAGAAAAACCGCGTGTACGTGGCCTTCGAGATGGTTGACGGGAACGAGCGGTTTGCCGAGGGACTGTGCCAGGGTTTTGGCATAGGTGATGCCGACGAGCAGCGAGCCGACGAGACCGGGGCCCTGCGTGACGCCGACGGCGTCGAGGTCGGAGAAGTTGAGACCTGCCTGCGAAAGGGCTTCGCGGACGACAGGAACGATTTGGCGAAGATGTTCGCGGGAGGCAAGCTCGGGAACGACACCGCCGTATTTGCGATGAATATCGATTTGGGAAGCGACGACGCTGGAGAGGATTTCGCGGCCGTCGGCAACGATAGCCGCGGCGGTTTCGTCGCAAGAAGATTCGATGCCGAGGATGCGAACGGCCATGAAGCAATGCTAGCACAAGGATTCCCGCAAGCCGGAACTGCGAGGTTTGCCGAAGCCGAACGCTTTTGCGAGAAAGCGATTGAAAAAGAGGGCTTCCTCTTACACTCTGTGTGCATGAGCCAACCAGGAAACGGCGCGCCGACGGGCGTGCGCAAAGTGCGTAAAGCTGTGCTGCCTGCGGCGGGACTGGGTACGCGATTTTTGCCCGCTACAAAGGCCCAACCCAAAGAAATGTTGTCTGTGGTGGACAAGCCACAAATCCAGTACGTGGTCGAAGAATGCGTGGCGAGCGGAATCGAGCACGTCATCATTGTCACTGGCAAGGGCAAGAATTCGATCGAAGATCATTTTGACTACAACCCAACGCTGGAAAGGTTTTTGGAGGAGAAAGGACGCAAGGATCAGGCGGCGCTGGTGCGGAAGATTAGCGATATGGTGCAGGTGAGTTACACCCGGCAAAAAGAGCCGCTGGGACTGGGGCACGCGGTGCTGGTGGCGAAAGATTTGGTTGGAGACGAACCGTTTGCGGTGTTGCTCGGCGACGTTTTGATTCCGGGAGAGAATCCGGCGACCAAACAATTGATTCACGTTTACGAAGCGACTGGAGTCGGCGCGATTGCGGTTGAGGAAGTGCCGAAGGAAAAAACGAATTTGTACGGCATTGTGGATGGACAGGTGTCGCCGCAGCCGCCGTTTGGCGAGAGGCTGTTACGCGTGCGAGACCTGGTGGAGAAGCCGAAACCGGAGAATGCACCTTCAAATCTGGCGATTACGGGACGGTATGTCCTGCCAGCGGCGATTTTCGATTGCCTTGAACGCACGAAGCCCGGCGCCGGTAATGAGATTCAGCTGACGGATGCTCTTCGGATCCTTGCGAAGGAACAGGGGCTCTGGGCATACATCTATGAGGGGATTTCGTACGATGCTGGCGACAAGCTGGGCTTCCTGAAAGCGACTGTGGAAATAGCTTTACAAAATCCGGAGTTCGGCGGCGCGTTCCGTTTTTATTTGAAGGGCTTGAAGCTGTAGCGCAACAGGCGCTCCTCCATTTCTAATTCTTAATTTGTGTAACCAGCTCGTTCGGCGCGGCATCTCTAATACTCTAGCGGCCTGACAGAGAGTTCCCTTTCGTCCACGCCACCCGCAGCTCGCTAGAACGAGATTTCCAGTAATATTCCGAAGGAGAAAAACCATGAGTGAAGGCGCAGCACAAGTGAAAGCAACGACCAAAACTTTCCCCGCGAAATCGTTCGCCGCTCAGAGCCCGACTTCCGGTCTGGCGGCGCACGGGATTGTCCGACGGGAACCGCTTCCCTCGGACGTGCAGATTGAAATTCTATTTTGTGGCGTTTGCCATTCGGATTTGCACCAGGCGCGAAACGAATGGAAGGAGGTGATGCCCACGGTGTATCCGTGCGTTCCGGGCCACGAAATTATTGGGCGCGTCACAAAGGTTGGCAGCGCGGCGAAGAAATTCAAGGCCGGTGATCTAGTTGGCGTGGGATGCATGGTGGATTCGGACCGGACGTGTCCCAACTGCAAGGCCGGCGAAGAACAGTACTGTTTGAGCTTCCCGACCCTGACCTACAACGCGGAGGACAAGCACCTCGGCGGAGTGACCTACGGAGGGTATTCGGACAGCATCGTAGTGGACGAAGCGTTCGTGCTGCGTGTCTCGGAGAAGTTGAACCCGGCGGGGGTGGCGCCGCTGCTTTGCGCGGGCATTACAACGTACTCACCGTTGCGACACTGGAATGTCGGCAAAGGGCAGAAAGTCGGCATCGTGGGGCTCGGCGGATTGGGCCACATGGGCTTGAAGTTCGCGAAGGCGTTTGGAGCGCATGTAGTGCTGTTCACGACGTCGGCGGGAAAGACCGCAGATGCGAAACGGCTCGGCGCAGACGAAGTTGTGATTTCGAAAGACGCCGCCGAGATGCAGAAGCATGCGGGAAGCTTCAACTTCATTTTGGACACAGTGTCGGGCGATCACGACCTGAACGCGTATTTACAATTGCTAACGCTGGACGGCACGATGACGCTGGTGGGGGCCCCGGAAAAACCGGCACCCGTCGCGGCGTTCAACCTGCTGATGGGGCGTAAGCGGCTCGCCGGATCTGCAATCGGAGGAATTCGCGAAACGCAGGAGATGCTGGACTTCTGCGCGGCGAATAACATCACGGCCGACGTGGAAGTTATCCGAATTCAGGATATTAACAATGCGTACGCCCGGTTGCTGAAGAGCGACGTGAAGTATCGGTTCTCGATCGATATGGCGTCTCTGAAGCAAGCGTAGTAAGCGAAAATCCAAGAAAAGTCCCCGCGCGATGAATGGTCGTGCGGGGACTTTTCTTGGTTAGGGCGCCTTAATTCGACCAAGCGTTAGCGGTGGGATTCCTGATTGCGGCGATGCTCTTCGGGGGCCGCCGCGATGCCGTTGCGGCGGAGTTCTTCCGTATAAAACTTGCGGTAGAGGAGGCTCCACTCTTCGCTGTCTTCCAAAATTTCTTTTTTCATCGAACTGATCTTCTTGCGCGCTTCCGCTTCCCACTTCTCTTCTTCACGCAACTGGTTCGTCAAGATGGTGACGATGCTCTGGCGAATCGTGTCGCGGTCCTCGACAAATTCAACTTCATTGCTGGCGACAAGGACGTCCATCATTTTGTGGGACAGCCGGACAATTTTCTCACGCGTGAGTCGCATCTTCCCTTTTTCCAGTCCTTACCGCAGGACCAATTTCTTGTCGCGGGCCAACTGCGTTTTAACTTTTTTGAACATTTCCTGATACGAGACACCCGTGTTGCGCATCTGCTCCTGATGTTGGATCAGGATCTGGCGGGCTTCTTCGTTGATACGGTCTTCGACGGTAATTTCTTCGAGCATAGCCTGCCGGAGGCGCGGGACGACGGTTTCCGGTGTTTTGACTTCGACCATCTCGTCTTCAACCAGTTTTTTGAGTGCCTCGGCGGCCATGTGGCCGACCAAATCGCGGTTCAGCAGCATTCCTTGCGCGTCCTTTATGCAATAGAGAAACATCGAGTTTACTGGGTGAAACGCAAAACTGCAACCGGGTGCGAACAGAACGCAGCGTCGAGCTGCAAAAATCCGCCACCGCGCTATAATGCGCGGCCAGAACGAAACGAAGCACGAGACAGCGCAAAAAGGGCGAATTTTTGCGGTTGGAGGAGCAACGAATGAGAAAGTCACCCGGATTTGGCGTGGCGAGCACACTGGCATTGGCCGCAAGCGTGTTCATGGGGAGTACAACCGTGCGGGCGCAAGACGCCGCCAAGGACCCGCCGAAGGAAGACTACGTCAAGGCGCACTACACGAAGTATGAATACCGGATTCCGATGCGGGACGGGAAGAAGCTGTTCACTTCTGTTTATGTACCGAAGGACGATTCGCTGCCCTACCCGATCTTGATGGATCGCACGCCTTATAGCGTGGGGCCGTACGGGGAGGACGCATACAAAAAATCGCTTGGGCCGTCCGAAGAGTTTCAGAAGGCGGGATACATTTTCGTGTATCAGGATGTGCGCGGCAGATACATGTCCGAAGGCGAATTCCTCGAAATGCACCCGCACATTGACGTGAAGCGCTCCGCTGCGGATGTCGACGACAGTACGGACACTTTCGACACGATCGAATTTCTGCTCAAGCATGTGGCGAACAATAACGGGAAGGTTGGCATCTGGGGCATCTCGTATCCGGGGTTTTACACTTCGGCGAGCATCATCGACTCGCATCCGGCTCTGAAAGCTGCGTCTCCGCAAGCGCCGATGACCGATTTGTTCTTTACTGACGACGCTTATCACGGCGGAGCGTTCATGCTGGCCGCGAACTTCGGCTTCTACACGTCGTTCACGCCGATGCCGGAACCGGCGGAGCCGCCCAAGACGAGAGTGCAGTTTGATTTCGGCACTCCCGATGGCTACGAGTTTTATTTGAAGGCCGGCGCAACCAGGAATCTGGACAAACTCTACCTGAAGGGATCGAATCCGCTTTTCAATGATCAGCTACTGCATACAACTTACGATGATTATTGGAAGGCGCGCGATTTATCGCGACATATGAAGAACATCAAATGCGCGGTGATGACCGTTGGAGGATGGTTCGACGGCGAAGATCTGTCCGGGCCATTCAAGACGTTCCACGCAATCGATCAATTCAACCCAGGTTTGGCAAATTCGCTGGTCGTGGGGCCGTGGGTGCACGGCGGCTGGGCGAGCACTGATGGCGATCATCTTGGTGACGTGCAATTTGGAGCCAAAACGAGTGAGTTTTTTCGCGCGAATATCCAATTCCCTTTCTTTGAATATTATTTGAAAGGCAAAGGCGCGGGTCTGCCGAAGGCATACGTGTTCGAAACCGGAACGAATGTCTGGCGCAAGTATGATTCGTGGCCCCCGGCCAAGGCGCAGGCAAAGATCTTGTATTTGCGGGCGGGCGGAATGCTTTCATTTGAACCGCCCTCCGAGAAAGACAGCGCAGATGAATATGTGAGCGATCCGGCGCACCCTGTTCCGTTCATCAACTACATGTCCACGAGCGTTCCGCAGCGTTATATGGTGGACGACCAACGATTCGCGTCACGCCGCACGGATGTGTTGGCGTATGTGACAGAGCCGCTTGCCGAGGACGTGACTATTGCCGGGCCGGTCTCGCCGAAGCTGAGAATTTCTTCCACGGGCACCGATTCAGATCTCGTTGTGAAGCTGATTGATGTGTATCCGAACGACTTTCCAGACGATGAATCCGTGAATGCCGGCAAGCGTGTTATCGGAGCGCCTTCGATTCGCGTGGGCGGATACCAGCAACTTTTACGCGGTGAGCCGATGCGCGCGAAATTCCGAAATAGCTGGGAGAAGCCGGAGGCGCTGATGCCGGGAAAAATGGCGGACTTGAATTTTTCGATGCCAGACGTGGACCACACTTTCCGCCGCGGGCACCGGATTATGGTGCAAATCCAAAGTTCGTGGTTCCCGCTCGTTGACCGCAATCCGCAAACTTTCGTGGAGATTCCGGACGCAAAGCCGGAGGACTTCAAAAAGGCCACCGAGCGCGTGTTTCATCAGAAAGACGCGGCTTCAGGAGTGGAGGTGATGGTGATGCCGCAGTAGCACAATTTGCGATTTTCGCGGACGCGTTGACGGGTTTCCCGTCTTCTTGTAAGATCAGAAAGTTGGGCTGTGCGCAGTCGTTGGGCGGTTAGCTCAGTTGGTTAGAGCACCTGCCTTACAAGCAGGGGGTCGCAGGTTCGAGCCCTGCACTGCCCACCATTCCATTGCAGCATCCCTCAGCGGGGACGTAGTTCAGTTGGTTAGAACGCTGCCCTGTCACGGCAGAGGTCGCGAGTTCGAGTCTCGTCGTCCCCGCCATTCTTTTCAATCACTTGCGACGTTGGCGGAGTTAACAAAGTCGCACTTGTGTCGTCTTTTGTGTCGTAACCCCGCGTCAAACCCTTTCCGCTCAGAGCTTCCAAAGCCTTTCGCTTCGCCTCCATCCGAATATGGCTATAGTGGTCGAGCATTCTCGGAGCGATGTGTCCGGAAATCGACTAACCGGGCAAGTGAAAGTGAATCGGTGAACACGCACGCGCGTTTTTTGTTACTAATAGTCGGGCGCAATTCTTCGGATCGAACTAGATTACAGTGCCAAACCAGCGTTCGATGGATCTCTCAGCCGTGCTCAAATCAGGCTCCGACTCGGCGACCCAGGCAACAAAGCCGTCGGGCCTCACCAGTATTGCGATGAGTCCCTTGCCGTCTTTGACCTGACCGGACATATAGTTCAATCGGTCATTCCAAAGTTGACCGAGGTCGTGGAGTTTCCTGCCTCCCGTAAGGTCGAGCAACAATCCCTTCCCGTTATGCAGAAGCTCGCCCAGCTTTGTGCCGTCTTCCAACGCGAAGTCGGGTGCGCTGCACCCAATCAATGGGTGATCTCCGGGCAGGTTGTAGCGCATCGACATGCCGGATATTTTCTCCGCGAAGTAGGTTGTAGCGTCCCGTGTCTGCATGAGATCGCGGATCACGGATGCTATGGCGCGAGCATGGGGATCGGGTCTCATGATGGCGACCTGGGCGCGCGTCCAGTTCAGCGCCCATGCTCCTATCGGATGACGTTCCTCCGTGTATGTGTCGAGAAGGTCTGCCAGCGCCCAGCCCTGGATGGTAGCGGCGAGTTTCCAACCGAGATTCATCGCGTCGCCTATGCCGGTGTTGAGACCCTGTCCGCCGAGGGGCGAATGAACGTGTGCGGCATCGCCAGCCAGCAGGACGCGACCCTTGCGATAAGTCGTCGCCTGACGTGCGCGGTCGGTGTAGGTGGAAGCGACGTCCATGGAGGTGAGAGTGACGTCGGTGCCGGAAACGCGGCGCAGGACATCCTGGAGGCTTTCGAGCGTTGGGGTCTGCGTACGATCGAAGGAAGCATTGTCAAATTCTACCATTCCGATGCGGTCGGGGCCGGGACCGAGAAGGTACAGACCTGTTTCCGTCAGATTGAAACCAGTCCGCAGCTTCTCAGGATCGGCGATCTTCACGGCTGCAGTGTAGCCGGTGAACTCCGGCTCAGTGCCCGCGAATTCAAACGCCGCGAGCTTTCGCACTGTGCTACGGCCGCCATCGCAGCCAACGAGCCATCGCCCTTGAAAAGACTCGTCTCCGGCATAGACAGTGACGCCGTTACCGTCTTCGGTGAAGTTTGTGACAGCCATGCCGCGCCGCAGGTCAACGCCTAACTTAGTCGCGCGCTCGGCAAGCAGCAACTCGATGCCTTCGAGAGTGACCATGCCGCCCGAGGCGGAAGGCCCCGCGATTGCGTATTTCCGATTGGAGAAATCGATCTTTTCCGCGTCGAGCATGATGCCCGCGAAGTGGCCCGCAAAGCGCGGAGCCGGGGCAGAGTTTGTACTGGTCGTGCCACGCAGCTCCACTCCGGGGTTTGTACCCACATTCATCCAGCCGAGAGCGCTTGCACGGACGTCTTCCAGCAGGCCTCGGCGATAGAAGGCTTCGACAGAGGGGAAGTTGAGGCCGCGCATTCCCATCCATCCAGCCTTCAGGGGCGAATGAGGGTCTTCCATCCGCTCCAGTACAAGTACGGAAACCCCGGCCAGGCGCAGTTCGCAAGCCAGAAATGAACCTACGGGTCCTCCGCCAGCAATCACAACGTCGTAAATCATGCAGATTCTCCCCGTTCTGCAGCACTCTCTATCCTCATATCTTTACCTAAGCAGCCCGCCGGATATTCCTGAACGATCATGGGGGAATCTTTTCGAGCACCGTCTATTCTGCCTGGCGGAAGACCCGTTTGTAGCGATCTCCGCCGCGCGGTGGAAACCGTTGCGCGTTTACGTCAGGGTAGGACCTTAATTTCAAGTTCCATCGCACGCCCATGTCGGATTGAAAATGCCCGGATAGGCGTGCTTGCGTACGGCCGGGGCGTGACGATGAAATAGATCGCTTCAGAATAGTGGGCCAGCGCGATGTCTTTAGGCGAAGGCTTGTTCGTGTCCATCCAATTCGGATGCGAGTGGTAGATGCCGAGGAATTTGAGCCGCCGCTTACGGAGTTCCCCCATCAGGCGCACGATCTCCTTGGGCGCAATCTCGTAATTCCTGACTGGATCAGCCGCAACATTCTTCGCAGGGAATGCCTGCGTGATTAGTCCGTCCTGCCCTCCCAGAATTCCGCAGCATTCCCGATGCGGCTGGCGGCGGGCATGTTTCAGGAGTGCCCCGTACACTTTGCGGCGACTTCGGACGGCTAGCTTCATTCCGGGAGTATATAACGAGGCGAATTCATGAATCGAGTGACGGACGCGCGGAGACTACCTGACGTAAGTCCCGATAAACGCAGCTAATCAAGTGAATTCAAGTTTCCGATTAGCCGGGTGGTCTCATTTTCCGATAGTCCAATTAGATGCCCAACTTGAAGCAGCGGAGAGGGACGCAAAACCCCTGTGCTGGGGCAATCAACGTCCAGGACTCAAGATGTTTTCGGTCGGGCGCATGAAGGATAATTTGTGACGTAGATTGTGCCGTAACCGTGCGATCCTAGCCGGCGCCAAGCGTACTTCTTCGATACCTCCCGCTACTAAGAGCCACGGCTGTTGGCCACGCAACTCGTTCAGAACACTACTCGTTGGTCTCATTCCTTCCCATCATTTCCAATATCATGTCTCGAACTGTCACGGCAGAGGTCGCGAGTTCGAGTCTCGTCGTCCCCGCCATTCTTTTCACAAAACACTTACGCAGATTTCGGCGAAACCATTTGTACTTGGCTCATCCTTCGTTTGAACTACCTTGCTGGCACTGCTTCCAGAGGGCGGACATCGCGTTCAACCTTATCAGCAATCTCATCCTTGGCGACTTCCAGGTCATAGCGCGTTTGGAGATTCATCCAGAACGTCGGACTATTGTTGAAGTAGCGCGCGAAACGCAGGGCTGTATCAGCAGTAATTGCGCGTTTTTCGTTGACAATATCGGCGATCCGCGTCACAGAGACGCGCAAGTCTATAGCAACTTTGTTCATACTCAGCCCAAGAGGGACAATAAACTCCTCGCGGAGAATTTCTCCTGGATGCACCGGCTTAATTTTCTTCGTCATCCTGTTGTCTCCTAGTGATAATCCACGATCTCAACTTCGTAGGCATGCCCATCGCGCCATTCAAAGCAGACGCGCCATTGGTCATTGACGCGAATGCTGTACTGCCCTTTCCGGTCTCCTGTCAGGCGCTCTAATCTGTTTCCTGGCAGCGTTGAGAGAGTCCGGATGTCCTGCGCAGCATCTAGCATGTCCAGCTTCCTAAGAGCCTGGCGCTCAATAGCCTCCCGCTTGTGAAGGCCGAGCTGACGCATGCAAATACTCCAGCTATCGTGCGCGCGTGGATTTCACAGCCTTCCCCATGGTTGGAAGTAGTGAGCCTGAAGCTACCCGTCGATTCTGCTCTGACACATCTCGACGCAGGCGAGCGGGAAGCGATATCCCTTGCGTCCCAGTCGAGTGAATTGCCTTGCAGCGGCACTCCTGAGACATGATCTTAACCTCTACGATTTTCCATCGCCTTGGCGTGACCGACCGCCATGGCTAGTTGTTTTGGCGTCCGACAAATTCCGGGCCTCGCCGCGATCGACTGCCTTCTATGCGGTTCCCAGGAAGCGCTCGACGATCTCCGGCAGCATCGGCTCGACCGCGAGCGTGTAGTGAGTGGTGTTCGGCACGATTGCGAACTGGTTTGCGGGCCGCAGTGAGCCATCAATCCCGGCATCGCGCCGACCGCCTCCCAACGCCTTCCAGAACTCGACCATGTGTTCGGGCCGGAGGTAGTCAGCGTCGGCAAAGACCAGCAGTGTGCGAGCCTGAAGCTTGGCGACGTCGGCGCTCCAGTCAAAGGGGCGCTTGGTCAGGTCCCCGACCTTGCGGAAGAGGTTCGTCCAATCGACATCGGGATAGGCCTGCCCTAACGGCGATGCCTTGACGCTGCCGCCGAGCATGGCAGCGTTGGCCTCCAACTGATTGAAAGCCGCCACCACCTCCGGATAAGCGTCGTCCTGCCTCATCCTCGCGGCCATGAGCACGAGCCGGTCGACCGCGTCCGGATGGCGGATGGCGGTCTGCAGCGCGACGAAAGAGCCCAGCGAGTAGCCCATCACGTCGGCCTTGCCGAGTTTCAGATGGCCGATCAGAGCGGCAACGTCGTCGCCCATCGTTTCACAGCGCAGTGGCCTGTCGGTGTCTGGCGTGCGCCCATGCGCCTGAAGATGGACGGCGATCACCTGCCGGCCCTTGGCCAGTTCGGCCAGATTGCTCCCGAAGCTGTCTGGGTTGATGCCCCCGTGAAGAAGAATGAGCGGCTTGCCGGCGCCGTGCACGCTGTAAAAGATATGCTGGCCATTGACGTCGGCAAAATTCCCTTTTGACATAGTGGGGATCTCCTTGGCTTGAACGGGAGGGATCGCGGTCAGCACTGCGGTCGCTGTGACAGTCTTTAGGAAATCGCGTCTATTCGTGTATGTCATCGTTATCCCTTCCATACGCCGGTGGCCGCGGTGTGGTCACGATCTGCCAGCGAGCAACTCCTCCAGCTGCGCGAACTGTTCGGGCAGGCCTTCCGCCGAACCGGCGAGGGCTTCGTCGAGGGCCGCCGTTGTGGGGTAGAGTTCGTGTAGGGTGACCAGCGTCTTGCCGGCATTTTCTTCGAACGTCACCGTGGTCACGGCGCCCTGATCGCTTTCTTCGTTCGTCCAGACGAGGCGCTTGTTCGGCGTCACTTCTCTGTACGTGCCGAAGAACGCCATCGGTTGGTCGAAGGCCGGATGACTAAAGACGAAGCGATACGCGCCCCCGGTGCGCACATCCATGTCGCACGAGAGCAGCGACATTCCCACCGACTTCGGAACCCACCAACGCTTGAACAATTCGGGTTTGCTCCACGCTTCGAAGACGATGCGCGCCGGGGCATTGAACGTCCGCGTCACGACGAGTTCGCGGTCGGACTTGCGTTCCACGGCGGTCCGGTTCATGGCGGCGGGACTACCTTCTTTTCCTTCGGGCATCTGCCTTCTCCTTTGATTTCGACAGCTCGACAATCTTGTCCAGCGCGTCGAAGCGTGCGCTCCAGAGTTGGCGGTGCCGCTCGATCCAGGCGGCCTCTTTTTCCAGCGCGCGCATGCCAAGCCTGCAGGTTCTGACGCGCCCGGCCTTTTCAGTAGTGACGAGCGCTGCCCGCTCCAACACGCCAACATGCTTCTTCATGCCCGTGAGGGTCATATGGAACTTTCCGGCGAGGTCCGTGATCGAAGCGTCGGCGCGGCTGAGCTGCTCCAGCACGCCGCGCCGGGTCGCGTCCGACAGCGCGGCGAACGAAGCGTCGAGGCGGGTTTCGTTATACTGAACCATGTGGTTCAGTATATAGCAGATCGACTGGCGGCGTGCAAGAGGAAACCAAACCGTTAGGCAATGGAAGCGGAGTACGCTGCTCTCATCAGGACTCGACTAGTCGGGAAAAACAATCGGATGCCGCATTGAGGGAGTTGATTGCGATCGTAAAGAGGAATGGCGCAACAATTCTTGCATCAGCTTGAATTCCGTCCCGACGTTAGGCAGAAATCCTCCTCGCCGCGACACTTAGCTCGCAGACGTAATGTTCCGAGAGGTCCCAACTAATCGAAGAGGTTCGCTCCCTGGCGTCAAGCGTAAACTCCGGTACCAGGGGATCTGTTGCACTCTTGTGCACCACAGTCTCCAAATGAGTGTTTCGCAGTTGCCGCGGTTTGCGAAACCGCAGCCTGGCTTCAACCCAGAGCCGATTTTCCTGGCAGGAGACTTTAGCCCTGTGACCAAGGTTTCGAAATCTATTTCCTCCGAGGTATTACTTCCGACGCATCAGCAAGCGCATATGCCGTCACAGCCATCACCGCTGTATTCTCATTCAATTGCTGCACATTGACCTTATCAAGAGTGTCCGCGGCAGAATGATGATAGTTAAAGTAGAACCGCGAATCCTGCGAGGGCGTGAGACCGGGAACGCCTAGCTGGACCATCCCTGCAATATCCTCCGCGGTTACCTCGTCAGATCGGGTGAGAACGCTTGCTCCAATCGGTGCCAGTGCGTTGGCAACGGGCGTGAGATATCTGGCAACCTCAGGCGCGCCAAAGAATGTGAGGCCTGTTGGATGGTCGCACCCTAAGTCACTTTCCAGCGCCGCTGTGTGATGAGTGAGTTCGCTGGAGTGTTCCTGGAGATACGTTGTCGCGCCACTGACGCCGAACTCCTCATTCATCCAGGCTACAAAACGGATTGTGCGTTTCGGATGGATGTTCAGCAGCTGCAACAAATGGATCGTCTGCATTGAAATAGCCACCCCGGCGCCATCATCGATTGCACCTGTTCCAAGATCCCATGAATCCAGATGTCCGGAGACCAATACAATCTCTTCGGGGTGTTCCGAACCCTTCCAGTCTGCGATTACGTTGTAGCTGCTTACCGGAGAAAGAGTTTTCGGCGTAAGAGTGAGGCGCATCGTAACGGGCCCTTGTTTTGAAAGTCGCGCCAACAGATCTGCATCCTCAGCGGTAATTGCAGCTGCGGGAACCTTGTCGACGCCCTCGCCATACAACGTCAAACCTGTGTGCGGAAGTCGAAAGTCTCCGCTGCCCAGAGAGCGAACCAGCACAGCCGCTGCTCCAAGCGACGCGCTAAATGACGGGCCGATGCCACGATAAGCTATATTTTGCCCATACGCATCGAGACCAAACCCCTGCGCAGTTAATTCTTTATCGAAAAGCCGGTTGAACAGGACGATCTTTCCCTTGATTTCATCAACGGGCAAACTCCTCAATTCTGCAAACGAACTTACGACAATCACATTTGCAGTAAGACCATCCGCCGAGGTTGGCACAGAGTTTCCCAATGCCGTGACAACGATCTTCTGTGTTGTCCCCGGTGGCATTCCCGGCCACACGGTTAAGACTGCGCCTTCCTTTCCTCGCACCCAATGAGGAACAGTTGTTTTTTCCAGCGTGACGCTCGTCCCCATCTCCCGCATCTTGGCAGCGACCCATTCGACAGCGGCCTCAGCCTGCGGCGAACCACTGAGCCGCGGACCTATATTGTCCGTGAGGTGCGCAAGCATGTTATATGCATTCGGGTCGGTCATCGCCGCATCGCGGATGCGCCCCATGGTTGCAAACTGTTCTGCCGTCCATGGTCTCGAGTCTGAATCGGTAAGCGTGGTTAAACGCTGCAGAAAGGAGTTAGGTGGCGGAGTGCTCGCGGGCGCATTTTGCGCCCAGCAGTTCAACACAAAGAATGCAGCAACTATAGGTGAAGCCAAAAAACGGATTTTCATAGACTGTTTCCGATAGGACCCTTTTCTGTCGAAAAACCTAATCAGTGCAACGGCCTGCCATTTCTCAGTCTTCTCTGCGGGTTGCGACACTACTTCATCGGCGAAAAATCCGTGGACCGCATGTACGTTCGGTCTATCTTTTCCACCAGCTTGTTGGCTTGCTCGGATTTGATTGCCTCCTGAACCTCTGGGTCGGCCAGCATCGCGTCCCAGTTCTTTTTTGCTTCCTCCCGGCTGGAATGAGCCACGACGTAGACGAACGTGTTGTCCCAATCGGCTGCCCCCTCAGGTACCCAGTAACCTACGACCTGCAGATCGTGTTTGGCTAACAGCTTTGAATAGATGTCTTGAAACCGCGATTCCAGTGCCGTCAATTTGCCCGGTACAGTGTGATAAATGCGAAGCTCGAAGACGCGATTGCTGTTGGCCCTCACGTGGTCAATGTGAGCAAAGCGGGCAGTAATGAGCGATCCGGCCGTGAAAGAAAGCAGCGCAATGGCGCAAACACTGCATCTCTTGGATTTCCCGCCCTTGAATTTCCAGAAATCGAATGTCATCGATGCTGGCAGACCATACCGAGTGCGCTCGTTCAACATGTATAACAATTTCACTTTAAAATAAGCTCGCGAATATATTCTCTGCGCAGAACTTTTCTGTATTCATTCCGGCCTACTCTGGCCTTGTTCTGAAACTCGGTGCTACCGATTACTTTCTTGGCCACTTCTTCTTCCTCGGCGCCTCTATCTAGAGCCGCCATGTTTTTATAAGTGATCCACAGAATTATATCGGGGTGATCCGGTGATGGTGGAGTGGAACTGAAGACCTTGTAATCGGTGATTATCCCGGCTTTCTTGGTGGCTTCCATGGTTGGCTTCCATGTTGAATTTAGCCAATCGATGTACTCTTCAAAATGCCCGTACTCCACTGCTATTTCTTGAACGAAAGTGACCGAGCCCTCCGTGTACTGGCGCTCATCCTCGGCATGTGCTCCAAGCGAAAGTGCGGCAGCTGCGAGACATATGGATAAGATAATGGTTTTAGTCACTTTCTCTTCACCTCTTTTGATATATCTACGCGGCTAGCGAAATCCTGATGCAAGGCCGTGATTATCAATCGATCGTCCACGCGACGGACAAGATCTTCCACTGCCTATCAATTTTGCACACCTGCCAGTGTTTGAGGCCATCGGCGCTCTTACTTGGACCACGGCGGAACGACGCCGTTACTGCGCGCGTAAGCGATCGACTGCCCCAGATGCTCGTGTTGATCTTCGAGAATGTGCATCAGCGCGTCCTGCTTCGTCCAGTCTCTTCCGAACAATTTCACCGAAGCCTGCATGTCGTGATCGGAAAGTGCCGTAATCGCTTTTTGCAGATTGACGTAAGAAGCCTTCAGGGCTTCCTGCATTTTCTCCGGATCGGCGATGGGCGCGGGCGGCGCCCCCTTATTCGGCGTACCCGAAAGCACGTCGGCGAGCAGGCCGTTCTCTTTAACGATCAGGTTGAAGACCTCGACGACGGAGCGAACGCCTTGGGCGGGCTTCCAGTCGTACTTGGCCGACATAACGCGCGCGAGTCCGGTGAATTTGTCGGAAAGCGTTCCGGCATCTTTTGCGAAGGCGGCCTGCAATCCTGCCGGTTGCGACTGCGCCCGCGCCAAAGGCACCATCAAAGCGACCGAAAACGCGCACACAGCATACTGAATCAGAAGCTTCTTCATGTAGAACTCCTCTATGTCACTAAATCACTCGTGCTGCCCTTAACGCCGAAGGTCTCAACCGGCGTTTTTTACCCCTCATGTGTTCTTGGCGATGCGCCTGCTCACGGGACAATATGCCGCGAAGAACCAGCATTTGCAGGAAAAGTGACATGCGGCGTCCAAAATGGGACAAGCGGTCAGAGTTGGCCTTCAAATACTGTTGCCACGGATCCGCTCACAGGTTTGATCAGCTAGCTCGATCATCCGTTCTCGTGTCGGCTGGAGAACTCCACGTTCGATCTGGTGTACAAGGTCGGTAATTGCGGCGTTCATATGTACCGGCACTCCGGACGCGTGGCCTAACGTCACCACATAGCCGTTGATAAAGTCGATCTCAGTCTTACGGCCGCGCTCAAGGTCCTGGAGCATGGAGGGTTTGATGTCTCCGTAGAAAGCAATCACAGCCTCGACCCACGCCTCATAATGTTCCTCTGCGGCAAAATCGCTCGGCCAACCGGGCGGAATCGGGTCCACGGCCAGCCGCTCCAGCCGAGTGCCAATCGCAAGTGCCACGGATAACGCTTCCTCGTACGTCCGTCGGAAGACCTTCTTGCCTGCCTCTGTTTCCATGTACTGACGCATGGTTTGCGAACAGAGCGCGCCGAGAGTTGTAACCGAGCAATTGATCAGGAGCTTCGACCAGATGGCACCGATCATGTTTGAAGATTTCTTGACCTCAACCGCTCGACTCAGGACGCGCGCAACCCGTTCGGTACGCTCACTGACACCACCAGCGAGTTCGCCTATCAGTAGATGCCCTGCATTCTTCTGCACGTAGACGCCAGGTTCTACCATCGTGGCACCAAGATTTGAAAATCCACCAAGGATCTTATCTTCGCCCAGACGATCCGCGAGTGTCCTGGCAACTCCGCCATTCTGTATAGGCAATATGACTCCTTCGGGGGCGAGTAGGCCCACCACCTGGGGCGCGACCTCCAGCGCGCGCTGCGCCTTGGTGGCAAGCAGGATCAGGTCAAATTGGGTTCCCTTCCCGTAGTCCTCAAGTGCGGCAACGTCGATAGTGTCTACCTCCACCTCTCCTCCGATGCCGGATACTCGCAGGCCCGATCTGCGCAGCACCTCCGCGGATTCGGTATTGCGAGCCGCAAGCCGGACGGGCAATCCAGCGCGGAAGGCGCGAGCGGCGATTGTTCCGCCCAACGCGCCGATCCCCACTATCAGTATTTGCATTTTGAAGCCTCCAAGACGCCCGCGATGAGGTCCAGTAGAAAGGTCCAGGCAGAAGCCCGTCGAGGTGCTCGGTCTTATCCAGAAAAACCCGTGCCGTAACAACTCAGCAGCCATTTGTAGCCGGCGCGCACCATAAAGTCGGCGCCCAGATCCTTGACGCTCATTGGCACCGCGCCGCAGGCTTGACTGACGTCCAACAGAAGCAGAGTTCCCTGTGCGTGGCATGCGGCACTAACCCGCGCTGCGTCCAGCAGAGTCCCGTCGTCATAGCGCACCAGGCTCACCGAGACCATTCTGGTTCCAGGCGTCAGCTCATCGATCAGGTCATCCGCCGTGATAAACCGATCGTGCGGCGCAATGGTCCTCAGCCTTACGCCGTGCAGCGGGAATTCGCCCTGCGCGGTGATGATCTCGTCGCCCGGCCTCCACTCCAAACCGTGCGCCACAGCTGCAGCGCCGGTGGTTGCTCCCGCAGTGACAGCGATTTCCTCCGGTTCAGCCCCGATCATCCTCGCCAGAGAGCCACGGATTCGAACTTGCGACTCGAACCACAGGGAATCGTCAACACGATGGGGAAACTTCTTTGTTTCGAGCGAGCGTTTTACCGCGCGGATGGATACACGCGGTATGGCTGCGCGTACTGCCGTGTTGAAGTAGGTTGCGTCTTCAATTTTCGAACCATTCCTTCTTCCAGTCGGTTGCACCCTGGGTTGCCATCGCAAAATTCACTCCTCGCAGAAGATGTCGATTGCATTCCGGGCTTACATTCGCCAGCCGAGCGAGCAAAGCTTTTCGCCCCAACCTCCGCTCGCAAGCCCTCTTTCGCCGGGGTCGCTGCAGGAAGTGTAGCTTGGCGCCCCGTCCGCGACTTCGTAGGTCTTAAGACACAAGCGCGGACGGCGGCACCTCGATTTCGCCGCTTGCGATGTTGGCCGCGGCACCACCAACGCTGACAGAGGTCACGACGCTTCCGCTCTTACGCGCCTCCGCTTCGATTTCGCTTCTGCGTCCCATCGAGACACCTTGCTGGATCGAAAGGCGATAGGCCGTCCCGCCAAAATCATGCTTCGATGCCATGACGCCGACGAGGGCGGCACAGGCGGCGCCCGTCGCGGGATCTTCCTCGATGCCGAGCGCGGGCGCCCACATGCGCGCATAGAGCTTGCCGCCATCCCGTAGATCTCCTGCGAAGAAGAAGATGTGGGGAGACCATGCTCGTGAGAGCGTTGTTGCCCAGGCAGCCCGATTCATCGCCGCCCGATCAACCACTTCGTTCGAAGTTAGTTGCGCAAAACAAAACGGAACACCGGCGCCCGCTAAAAAGACTTGGTTCACCTCGGCGGGTTCGACGGATAGTACGGCGGCGAGTTCAGCCGGAGAAGGTGCGCCGGTCGGCGCCTCGATCTTCCCGGATAACGTCAACGTGCCGTGGAAGCCCCCGTTTCGGTGAGCGACATCAACCGTCACGGGACCGGCATTCTCCTCCAGAATGAGCCGGACTGGAGCACTAAGCCGTGAGTGCTGTTTCATCACAAGGGCACAGGCGGTGCCGACCGAGGGATGCCCCGCAAAGTCGAGTTCCACCCGAGGTGTGAAGATGCGCACTCGACACGTGTTCGCAGGATCGTTCTTCGGCAAGATGAAGGTCGTTTCGCCGAAATTGAATTCACGAGCAATCTTTTGCATGCCCTCGGTCGAAATGCCCGCCGCGTCAGGCAGAACCGCCAGTTGATTACCGCCGAACGGGGTCGAACTGAAAACATCGATTATTTGAAATGCGTACTTCATGAGATCAACCTCCGTGTGTCACCTCAAACCTTGACGACGAGGTCGATCTCGACACAGGCCCCAAGTGGTAGCGCGGCGGCCCCGATCGTCGTGCGAGCAGGAAAGGGTTGACTGAAATACTTTGCGTAGATGCCATTCATCGCGGCGAAGTCACTCATACTCGTGAGAAACACACCGACTCGTACGACATCATCGAAACTCTTGCCGGCCGCCTTGAGAACCGCCGAGAGGTTCTGGAGGACGAGCTCCGTCTCGGCCACAATGCCCCCCTCGACCACCTTGCCAGTGGACGGGTCTTGGGCGACCTGTCCGCTGAAGAAGAGGAAACCATCGATTTTGACCGCCTGGGAAAATGGGCCGACCGGCGGCGCGAGTTCAGGCGAGGTAATTGCGGTCTTGCTCATAGCAAACTCCTGTGGATACTGGGTTAGCGGGTACGGAACATACGCCGCGAAGAACCAGCGTTTGCGGGAAAAGTGATATGCGGTGTCCGAAATGAGACAAGCGGTCAGAGTTGGCCGTCGAAGGTCAGCTATAATCCGTGCCGGAGGTCAAATCACCTATTGCAGCAGGCCACAGCAGATAGGGGACGGACGAGATGGATTTTGATCCTGTGTGCGTGGACGATTGTAGGACTGCTATTTGCCGTGCGCAGGATCATGGTCGTGAGGGTACAGGGTACGCACGTCAGCTGGGTGATCGCGGGTGCGCCCGAATTTGTCTACTGGTACGTATGGGCGGCGTGCACACCGCTTGTGATTGGTCTGGCCAAACGGTTCCCGTTGACGGGGCCGAGGTTTGTACCTCATATAGCGATCCACACAATCACGTCCTTTCTGATGGCTCCTCTGGGAGCGATCACCGAATACTTTCTCAGCCGTGTACTTCTGCAGTCAGTTTTTCGGATAACTGATCCTGGTACGCTGCGCCTTCTCCCGACGTTCGCAGTCAGTGTTCTGTCCATGACCTTTACTGGCGTGCTTACGTACTGGTTAGTTGTGGGACTGTATCAGTCGATCCACTTTTACCAGGCCGCTATGGAGCGGCAGACCAGAGCGGCGCAACTGGAAACGCAGCTCTTCCATGCCGAACTTGAGAACCTTAAGAGCCAGTTACATCCTCACTTTTTGTTCAACAGTCTTCACACTATTGGAATCTTGATGCAGGAAAACGTCGATGCTGCGAGCCATCTGCTGGTCTGTCTTGGCGACTTGCTGCGCACGGCCCTCGAACGGCGGGAGAACGAGATCACCTTGCAGAGCGAGCTCGAGTTCGTCGGCAAGTATTTGGAGATCGAACAGACACGCTTTCATGATCGCTTGAAAGTTCACATGGACGTGCCACCTGACCTTCTCGGAGTCTATGTACCGAGCCTGGCGCTTCAGCCACTCATCGAGAATGCCATCAAGCACGGCTTCAGCGTAGATTCCGCCGCAGGGCGGCTGGAGATCGCTGCGCACCTCCACGACGGCAGAGTCTACCTCTGCGTCCGCGATGACGGCCCGGGCCCGGCACCGGGATCGCGTCTGCGATTCGGCGTCGGACTCACCAATGTCCAGTCACGTTTGAAGCAACTCTACGGGGACGAGTCGTCGCTTGAACTTACCGGGGGCGACGGTCGAGGCTGTGAGGCCATCATCACCATTCCACTGCGGAGTTCGCATGAAGACCAGAGTCCTCATCGTCGATGACGAACCGATCGCCCGGCGCGGTATCCGTCGCTATCTGGCCGAACACGACGGCATTGAAGTTGTAGGCGAGGCGCCGAACGGAATAAGTGCGGTGAAGCAGATCAACGAACTTCATCCCGACATCGTCTTTCTCGATGTGCAGATGCCTGACCTGGATGGTTTTGGAGTCATCGAAAATGTGGAGCCATCGACCGACCCCGCACCCGTTTATATCTTCGTCACGGCTCACGATGTGCATGCCATTCGTGCGTTCGAAGTGCACGCTGTTGACTATCTCTTGAAACCGTATGATAAGGAGCGATTTGCCAGGGCCCTGGCGCACGCACGCCAGGTCCTCGAACAGCGCGGGAAAGCAAATCGAGATCTCGAACCACTGCTCCAATCCCTCCGCAGTCTCCGCCCCTTGGAACGCTTTGTGGTGAAGGACAGGAAGCGGATTTTCTTTGTTCCCGTTTCCCACGTTTTGTGGATCGAAGCCACGGGAAACTATGCCTGCATACACACCGCCAGCGACAGTCACCTATTGCGGGAAACCCTGACACGCCTGGAAGAGAAGCTGGCGCCATACCACTTCATCCGCGTGCGGAAATCGGCCATCGTTAACGCTGCCTGCATTAGCGAGATTCGTCCGATGTTCGATGGGGTTTACGACATCGTACTGGCAAAGGGAACGGTGGTCACGTCGAGCCGCAGATACGCCCACAAGCTACGGACGCTGCTGGAATCCTAGTCTTGGCAACTGGGATGTCAGGGCGGTCAGTTGACGACTAGGTTCCGGTCGTCGGAGCTGATCTCGCACCGCGGACTTTCCTTACAAGGTAGCGTTCGGGGCAATTTTCCCTAAGAATTCCCAACCCACAAACCAACCCACAGTTTGATACGTCTCGTATGACTTGCGCAGCGTTTGGCAGTCCCCGCGTGTCTTGTAAGTTCTTGTAAAACTTATTCCCGCAGCGCTGTCACGGCAGAGGTCGCGAGTTCGATCTCGTCGTCCCCGCCATTCTTTTCTAAAAAGTTGCTCCGATTCCCTTTTTTTCCGGCGCTCCGAACTCTTCTCTGTGACTCACGTCACTCCGTGGTGTGTTCTGCGAGGGAGACGCGGTTTCACACGAAGACTCACGAACGCTGCCGCTTGACATTTTTGGCAGGCCAATCCTGCGTCGCGTTAAATCCCAAGTAGTAAGGGAGCAACAAAGAATTTAAGCAGAATCTGGGTGCAATTAGGGGTGCAATAAAAGTTCCCGAGGATTCCTTTGAGCGCCAAGCGTGGCGATCGGCACTGGTATCCTTGCGTGCTTTTGGGGCCCTTCAGTATCAGGGTCCTGCCTGAAAAATGCCGCTTTGATTATACATGTATAACATTCCACAGATATTCACCATAACTTATTTATATGTATAATATTGAACAGACGCCTATACCCACCCATCTTAATCTCCACAACCGTACCCCCCGTTTGCGGGAGCCAGTGGGGAGGGACTGACCTGAGTTTCCGGTCACAATGGATAGCAAAGTGATAATCCAAGCTGAAGCCAGATGCTCCCAGTCAGGAGCCCATCATAAGCACGCGAATCCTGGTTGTCTGTCGGAGGTCGGCCTGCCGCCGCCGGATAGACCGAACTTCCGACCCACATCGCCATCGGCGAAGCCCTGAAAATTCTATGCCTTTGCGACTCAGAGATGAGACGAGTCTATTCGGAGCCTGTTTTTCGGGAGCTGTCCGAAGCCGAAGTTAGTTTGCGTTTCGGCGATAGCCTTCTGATGAAAACCCAAGTCAAAACTGCTGAGTGAACCTGGCATGAACTTCGACTCTCGCGGCTGTCATCGGGCCGCAATCAATCCGGATACTGGGAGAAACTTCTCATGAGAAGAAGAACAACGCTCTTTGAGGCCATCTTATCAGCAACTCTGCTGATTCTTGGAATCTACTTGTTGTACGAGGGAATCTCAACTAGATCGCCCAGTGAGTCAGCAATTCTGATCGGTGGAGCATTCTTCTTTACACTGGGCATGATGACGCTAGTCTCCGCAATTAGGTCGATCCTTTGGCACCGGCATATGCTGCGGCACTCGCCCCCCAAGCACGGTATGTACGGTTCCGCTCGTGAACACCAGCGTGGCTAATGAGAATTGCGTCGCGTATTTACGCGTGAATTGTTTGGAAATCACACCGGAACCTGAAAAACAGGGGCACAATGCGGGAACATTAAGAGTTCCCTTCCCTTTCTTGCCCTGATTTTGTGTTCCTTCCGGTGCCCGTAAGTTCTTGAAATTCCAGATCAAGGTGCTCTGTCACGGCAGAGGTCGCGAGTTATGACTGAACACCAATATCAGGTACTTCCAACACTCTCGCGCCGACCACTCAGTTTCGGCCATACGTCATTGTGTTGGTTCAAGCGTCGCAGAAAGCTGCACTTCCGAGGCAGCCTCTACGCTTATCTCTCGCGTCCAATCTTTTCGCCCAGACATTTTAACCGTGATGGTGTGCTTGCCGGGCGCGAGCTTCAAAGTGGCAGGTGCATTTCCGACAAAATTCCCGTCGAGCAGCACGTCAGCTCCGGCGGGAGTGGAAGTGATGTTGACAACTCCCTTTACTGCGTCCGCCGCCTGAGTTGCTGGCTTCGCGTCAGCGTGCTCTGACTCATTTCCTTTTGCGAGTTCGGACTTAACACCAACTGGGACAAATTCACGATCTTTTTCTGCAACTGAGACAGGGACGTTTGTCACTCCTTGGAGTGCCACGAGTATGGCTCGATAGTTGTCTTTGTCGCCCTGCAATAGAATCCCTGCGGATTTGTTTGAGGCATCAGTGTATTGAATCCCTATGTAGTGGAGGCGGGTTTTGTGAAACAAGCCGAAGAGTGCGACGGGCGCAACAAGAATCGCTAGTGCAATCATCGTTCCTACGCGCCGATGAGCTTCTTGGCCATAGCTGAGAGAGGTGACAGATTTCGGAGGAATTTCTACCTTTTTGCCATCTTTGAGAGACAACGTAATGATGTCCGAAGTGACCGTCAGCGTGTTTTTCCAATCCTTCGGGTCAACCTTTGAATCGACCGACCCGCCGTTATATCGCACCCGATCAAATGAATTTCCCTGGCCGTATGCGGTCAGGCTGACGCACATGCAAAGAGCGATTACTCGAACAAGAAATCTCATTTTGGCTCCTATGGCTGGAGAAATACTGATTCGACAGAATTCAGCCGGAAGCTATACCACAATGAATTGCTATGCAAGGTATCAATATCTGAAGTTACCGCAATTTACATATGCCGCATTCCCGCCCAGTTTCGCGCAATGCTTGCAGTACTTACAGTTCTTGCAGGCATGGCACGGGTCCGCACGCGCACAGGTCGCCACTAACAACGTTCTTGCGCCAACACCGATGCAAATTGCCAACACAATTGCGATGACAACGACTTTGTAGTGCTTCCCCAGAACAAGTTTCATCACAATTCTTATGAATGATAAAGAAGATTTAATATCAATTAGTTACATCTGTCATCGGCGCTGACACGGCAGAGATCGCGAGTTCGAGTCTGTCCCTCACCAAACATGGTAGTTCCCTTCTTAGGAAACGCTCAGGGCAGACTTCGGGCACTCGCCCATTTGTGCACGGCGCGAGGCGAATTGTGCATTTAGACTCGGCGGCCAACTACGAAAGCACCAAGTTCCTTAAACCGGAACCCGAGCTACCCGCCCCGTTTCTTATCAGTCCAGACCCAGGTGCGAATGATTGCCTTGTGGACCAACTCCTTAGTCTTCGGTTGCCTCGACACCAAGGTTTTTGAGTCGCTCGAGACCATCCTTCATGGCTTTGAGTTCTTCGGCGGAGTGCCCCTGCCAATTCAGGACTTCGCCTATGACACGAAGGGGATCCTTGGAGCGGTATGAAAGCGTAGCGTTACCCGGGTACTTCTTGTCAGTCAGATTGGGGTCGTCTTCAAAAGGGCCAGTGGCCTCCACTACGTAGATTCTGCAGGGGCTCTCACCAAGGGCAAGCTCGGCTCCCCAGATAGCCGCATTCAACGTGCTGGTCAAATAAATGTAGGCCGCCTTCTTCCCCTTACCGTAGTTAGAATTGTAGCCGGGCCCGATGAGATCCCCCGTTTTTAGGTCGGCTTTGGTACCGTGGAAGAAACTTCGGCCAGGCAGTTGAGGTTTGATCACCTTTAAATCTCCTGTCGATAGGTCGATGGCGGAGCTAGCCCTCGCCACTTCGATCGCAAAATTCTCAACCCGCAACCCACAGAATACCGTGTCTTGTGCGATTTCTTAGGAACTTAGCCGGCCCTTGGCAGTCCCCGCGGTCTTGTATGTTGTTGTAAAACCTTTCAGCGACCGCTGTCACCGAGGAGGTCGCGAGTTCGAGTCTCGTCGTCCCCGCCATTTTTTTCCACTTAGGTAATGATTGGTCGAGCCAAACCGCTGCATACTTGCGTTCGTTCCTACAGATGTTAGGCTCTCGCCTACTCGGCACAGCTTGGTCTGCAGTGTTCAGCTAGCCGGCCCGTTTGCTTCTCGCTTGGCGGGGCATGGGCCTCAGCCTGCTTGGGACCTTAAGGTTGAGCGCCACAGCCTCGCGGATGAGATTCTTCAAGGCCTTCTCGTTGATCTTCTCGCCTTCGTGGACGTCAATGGCGCGCCTGACATTTCCGTCGAGACTGGAGTTGAATAGGCGTGCCGGGTCCTTCAACGCAGCGCCTTTAGCGAACGTCATCTTGACCACGTTCTTGTAAGTCTCGCCCGTGCAGACGATGCCCCCGTGGGAAAAGACGGGAGTCCCCATCCACTTCCATTCTTCGACGATCTCAGGGTCGGCGTCGTGTATGATTCCGCGAACCTTGGCGAGCGTCTTCCCTCGCCAGTCGCCAAGTTCCTTTATCTTTCGGTCGATCTGCGCAGAAGCGGATCCCATCGGGACCGTCCTTTCAATTTAGACCCTTAGGGAGCCGCGGAATCCCCTAGCGGCGTAGTAAGATTCCGCACCGTTGTGATACACGAAAACAGTGTCGTAGCGGCGATCACAAAAAAGGGCGCCACCGAGTTTTCTGACGGCGGAAGGTGTTTTCACCCAGCTCGACGTTTTCGTATCGAAATTGCCAAGTTTCTGCAGCGCGCGATATTGTTCTTCCGTTAGAAGCTCAACACCGATGGCAGCCGCCATATCAACGGCGTTATTTTTTGGTTTATTTTCTTTCCTCGATTCCAGCGCCTCGCGGTCGTAGCAAAAACTTCTGCGGCCTTGGGGACTTTCTGCTGAACAATCATAAAAAACGTATTCGCCGGTCTTTTCATCGTGACCGACTACATCCGGTTCGCCGCCAGATCGTTCCATCTCACCAAGTGACCGCAGTTTTTCAATATTAGATTCCAGTTTTGCTTGCACCTTGGCCCATTCAAGACCTTTATGGCGGTTCGCGTTTTTCTCAAAACGGGCTTTCAATACTCCCAGTATTTCTTCGCGTTGTTTCTTTAGAACGGTTGCGGCTGACATGGTTTCCTCCAGAGGCGGCTAGGGGTTAACTGCAGCATCTTGTTGGGTCGATCTTTTCGAAATAAGTCGTCGAAGGAGATGGCCTTTCCACATCCAAAGCCCCGACAGGACAAGTATGGGAACGAAGACATAGCGAGTAGCCGGGGCGTAGTTCGGAATTTGTTCAAACGGGCTATAAATGTAACCGATTATCGGAATGCTGAAAACGATGTGAATTGTGCGAAGAATCCAACGTTTTGTACTTTGACTCATGGTCCACCTCCTCTTTTAACTCAGTGTTTGTACGTGCCCCGAAATCCGGATTCAAGAATTTTGTGCCGCCTTAGGCGGCCGGTTGGGGGTTTCAATACCGAACTGCTTGGCGTACTCCGCGTTCAATCGTTGCCAGCCGCCGAACTTCACAGCGTCGGGACCGACCATGCGGCCGATGGGGGTTTCGCTGAGAAGGTGATCCAGAACATCGAAACAAATATGCCAGCCGGCAGCGCCCATCGCGATGAAGCGGTGGCCGATGTTGGTCCACAGCGTCAGGCGCGTTCCGCCGCTCAAGGCTTCGAGTTCCCACCGCATATCGAAGCCGCCCCACTTGTATTCAAGCACACTGGGAGCGTCGGCTCGCGTCACTGTTGTTTCGGAAACAAGCGGCGTGGGAGCCCCGACGGTGGTCAGCTTGACCGTGCTTCCAACCGTACCCAGGTTTCCATCGGCGTCGAAGGGCGCCCACTCGCGCAACCGCGCCGGGTCGGTTAGCGCCTGCCAGACTTTTTCTGGCGAGTGGCGCAGTTCTCTGACGAGAATGAGCGTCCACTTGTCTCCGTCCTTTTGTATCTGCGCTCCGCTTGCCGGACCCGGTATGTACCGCTCGCGCTCTAGCATCTGCTTTCTCCTTTAGCCTCAATAGCGTGAAAGCTGAGTGAGCTGAATGAGGTTACCGCAAGTGTCGTTCAGCATCGCAATAGTCGAACCGGTCACATCGGTTGGCGGCATCGTGAACTCGGCACCACCTGCCTTGATCCGCTCGTAGTCGCCCTTGACGTCATCGGTGAAGAACAGGGCCGCGGGCTGGCGCTGTTCAAAGAGCGCTTGCTGATACGCTTTGGCCGTGGGGTTGTTGTTTAGCGCCAGCTGCAGCTCAGTGCCGTTCGGTTCCTCGGGCGACGCCACCGTCAGCCAGCGATAAGGGCCGTTACTGAAATCGGCCTTCTTGGCAAATCCCAGTACGCCCGTATAAAAGCGCAGGGCTTTTTCCTGATCGTCTACGTATACGCTGGTTAATTTGATTTTCATTTCGTTTCTCCTTTTTCAGGTCCGCGGTTTGGGCCGCGTCGCCTTCTCCTTGTCTTTCCTCTTCTTTGGGGATGATTGCTCCATGCGGTCGAGGTGGCGTTCGAGAGCATCGATGTGAACGTTCCAGAATCGACGGAATTGAGCCAGCCAGTCATCCACCTCCTGAAACGGCCCAGGTTTCAGCCGGTAGAGACGGCGCTGTGCGTCCACCGTGGACTCCACGAAGCCAGCCTCACGTAGCACTCGCAAGTGTTTTGATACGGCCGGCTGCGACATACGAAGCTGACGCTCGATCTCTCCCACCGATTGCTGCGACGAGACGAGAAGGCCCAGTATCGCGCGGCGATTCGGTTCGGCAATGATTTCGAAGGCGGATTCCATGTTTTGTATATACTCCACCAGGCATATACGTGTCAAGACATATTATCAATTAAATTTGGCGGTGGCGTCTCTGAGCCTTTCAGGCGGTTGCTTCACTTGCTCTGCGCTGCGTCCAGTCTGAACAATCGCGCGGCGTTGTTGTAGGCCAGAAGTCTCGAAATCCAGGCGACTTCTCGGATACAATCTGTGCGGCCAACCAATAGCCGATTGCGAATATCTGCACGCGACGGCGTGAGTCATAGTTGCACGAGTGAATTCGGACGAATGGATTTGCCGAGAGTCCTGGGGGGTATCTCAATGAAACGACGTGAATTGCTGCGAGCCAGCGTAATTACTGGCGCAACCGCAGCGCTTGGGTCTTCCCTGTCTATCACACAGACTGCGGCGCAAACTCCGCCGCCAAGATCCGAGTTAACGCCAGCGCAGCGCGGCATCGATGCGTCTAACGACCTCGCCGCGCCAGGATGGAAGCCGATCTTCCTCGACGAGCACCAGAACGAGACGCTTATTATTCTCAGCGATCTAATCATCCCAGCGACCGACACTCCTGGCGCGAAAGAAGCGCTGGCCAATCGTTACATCGATTTGCTGCTTGCGGCAGAGCCGCGCGAATCACAGAAAGCGTTTTTGAACAGCCTCGGCTTCATCGATGGCGAAGGCATTCGACGGTACAAGGCTGCGTTTCGGTATCTGACAAAAGAGGATCAGGACGATTTGTTGCATTCGCTAGCCTTCCCAATGGGAAACAGCGGTTGGACGGGAGAAGCTGCTGGCCCCGACATAGGTCACGGACATTTTCAGCACCTGAAGCAGCGCATCAGCATGGCGTATTACAGTTCGCAGATTGGCGCGAAAGAGTTGGGATGGGACGGTTCACCCGCACATGGCGTCTATCAAGGTTGCGAACATTCCGAAGGGAAACACAAATGAGCTGGGCATACCTCGACACCGATCCTCTTGCGCAAACTTACGACGCGATAGTTGTGGGTTCCGGCGCGACCGGCGGTTGGGCGGCAAAACAACTCTCGGAAGCCGGACTGAAAGTAGCCTTGCTCGAAGCGGGCCGCGCAGTCAGCCCGAAAGAATTCACCGAGCACATGCCCGGCTACAAGCTGAAGTATCGTGACCGCTCGCCGGAGATTGTGCGAACGCGTCCGATTCAAAAACAGTGCTACGCGTGCATGGAGTACAACTACGAGTGGTTCGTAAACGATCTTGAAAATCCATACAGCACGCCCGCCGACAAACCATTCACGTGGCAACGCCTGCGCGTGCTCGGAGGCCGATCTCTCGTTTGGGGCCGGCAGAGCTATCGCCTGAGCGACAACGACTTCAAAGCGGCCGGCCGTGACGGCTACGGGGATGACTGGCCGATTTCGTACGCTGACCTAGCCCCGTACTACGACATCGTCGAGAAATATGTCGGAATCAGCGGCGCGGCCGAAGGCAACGAAATGCTGCCCGATGGCCAATTCCTTCCGCCAATGAAAATGAGTTGCGGCGAAATTCTTCTGAAAGATCGCGTGAAAACGCAGTTCGGCCGCACCGTGACGATAGGTCGCGTCGCCATCGTGACGCAAAACCACAACGGCCGTCTTGCTTGCCACTATTGCGGACCGTGCGAACGCGGATGCAGCACATTTTCCTACTTCAGCAGCCCCTTTACGACGGTCGCCGATGCACAAAAATCCGGCAACTGCACGCTGATAACGAACGCTGTAGTCAGCCACGTAAACATGAACAGCGACCAGAACAAAGCGAGCGGCGTGACTTATGTAGATCGCTTGACCAGGCAAGTGAAAGAAGTTCGCGCCAAAGCGGTCATCCTGTGCGCGCAGGCGCTCGAGTCAACGCGTATTCTTTTGAATTCCTCCACGCATGAATATCCGAACGGTTTGGCAAATTCGAGCGGAGCCGTCGGCCGTTATTTGATGGACCATGTCACAGGAGGCGGCGCCACCGGTTATCTCCTCGACATGAAAATTCGGCCCGACGCAAACGAGCCGCAACGTCCAAACGGAATCTACATCCCGCGGTTCCGGAACACTCCGTCCAGCAAGAAACATTCTCAATTCATTCGCGGCTATGGTTACCAAGGAGGTGGCGGCGCGGAGTTTAATTTTTCGGCGCAAGGCTACGGCACTACGTTTAAGGGCGCGGTGAAGGAAGGCGTCTACTCCATCAGCATGGGTGCGTTCGGTGAGTCCCTGGCTCGTTGGGACAATCACTGTGAGATCGACACCAACCTAAAAGACGCCTGGGGCATCCCCGCTTTGCGAATTTCGATGGCCCACGGCGACAATGAAGCGGCGTTGATGGAAGACGCCGCCACGCAGGCCGCGGAAATGCTGGAATCGGCCGGCGCGAAAGAGATTAAAGTGCAGACGCGCGTCGAAATGCCGGGCATGGCGATTCACGAACTCGGAACCGCGCGGATGGGTAGCGACCAAAAAAAATCGGTACTCACGCCGTTCAATCAAACTCACGACGTGAAAAACCTGTTCGTCATGGACGGAGCGAGTTTCGTTTCGTCGGCATGCCAAAACCCTACGCTCACGATGATGGCCATCACCGTTCGGGCCTGCGCAAATCTGATCGATCGCTTCCGCAAAAACGAAGTCTAGCCGCGCTCGCTGCCTTTGCGGGGGCGTTCGTATCTCAACCCATTTCAATTGCAAAAGCGCTGCTTTGCGTCACAGGTGCCCGTGATTCCCATCACAGCCTGTGACGCTTGTAACCTGCGAGCCTATCCAATGATGAGTTGCTCCGGCCGGTAGCCAACGTCGTGCAACCCAGGGAGGCGCGATGGCACGCAATGACGTGATCATGGACGGGAACGAAGCCGCCGCGGACGTTGCCTACCGGCTCAACGAACTGATCGCCATCTATCCCATCACTCCCGCTTCGCCGATGGGCGAATGGTCAGATCAGTGGCAGAACGAGGGTCGCAAAAATATTTGGGGTGTGATTCCCAAGGTGGTCGAGATGCAGTCTGAGGGCGGCGCGGCCGGACTTCTGCATGGAGCCCTTCAAGCCGGAACGCTGGGAACAACATTCACCGCCTCCCAAGGCCTGCTTCTCATGATTCCGAACATGTACAAGATTGCCGGCGAGTTGACGCCCGCCGTTATCCACGTTGCGGCGCGGAGCATCGCAACCCATGCTCTGTCCATTTTCGGCGATCACAGCGACGTCATGGCTGCGCGAGCGACGGGGTTCGCGATGCTTTGTTCGAATTCCGTTCAAGAAGCGGCGGATTTCGCTCTGATTTCGCAAGCCGCAACGCTTGAGTCACGCATCCCATTCATGCACTTCTTCGATGGCTTCCGGACTTCTCACGAACTAAATGGACTCATTCCCCTTAAAGACGATGACCTCCGCGCGTTGGTCGACGATAACCTGATTCGCAAACACCGCGGCCGCGGGCTTTCGCCCGAACATCCGGTCATTCGAGGAACGGCGCAAAACCCGGACGTGTTTTTTCAATCGCGCGAATCCGCGAACCCGTTTTATCAGGCTTGTCCGACCATCGTTCAGGACGTAATGGACCGTTTAGCGATTCGGACAGGCCGGGCTTACAAATTGTTTGACTACGTTGGGGCTCCGGACGCGGACCGCGTCATCGTCATGATGGGCTCTGGCACCGGCCCAGCCGAAGAAACCATCGAGTGCATGCGGGCGAGTGGCGAAAAAGTCGGTCTGCTGAAGGTTCGGCTCTACCGGCCATTTGACTGGAGGAGTTTCCTTGCCGCGCTGCCCCGTAGCGCAACCTCGATCGCCGTACTTGATCGAACCAAGGAACCAGGAAGTATCGCCGAACCCCTGTGTCTTGACGTCGTGGCGGCGCTTAACGAGCCCCCTGCGGCTCGGCCAGCAGTACGAATCATCGGCGGACGATATGGCTTGTCTTCGAAGGAATTTACTCCGGCGATGGCGAAGCGTATTTTCGACGAGTTAAAAAGGGCCGCTCCACAGAACCATTTCACCATCGGAATCACGGATGACGTGACCCATACAAGCCTAGCCTACGACGAAGACTTTTCAACCGAAGATCCGCACTCAGTCCGCGCGGTGTTCTATGGCCTTGGTTCAGACGGAACTGTCGGCGCGAACAAGAACTCCATCAAGATCATCGGCAAAAGCACAGACAACTACGCGCAAGGGTATTTTGTCTACGATTCGAAGAAAGCGGGTTCGGTCACAGTGTCCCACCTGCGTTTTGGTCCCAAGCCAATTCGCTCTTCGTATCTGATCAGCCGCGCGAGCTTCATCGCGTGCCATCAATTCCAATTCCTCAGCCGGATCGACGTGCTCGCGTCTGCAGAGCCGGGCGCAACGCTTTTGCTCAATGCGCCGTTTCCGCCGAAGGAGGTTTGGTCTCACCTGCCCGAACAGGTGCAAGAGAAAATCATCGCTAAGCGTTTAAAAGTCCACGCGATCGATGCGGCAAAGGTCGCTCGAGAAACCGGCATGGGCAGTCACGTCAACACCATAATGCAAACATGCTTCTTTGCCATAAGCGGGGTCCTTCCGCGCGACCAGGCAATCGCCGCAATCAAGAATGCGATACGCGAGACATATGGAAAGCGCGGCGAAGCGGTCGTCGAAAAGAATTTCACTGCGGTGGATCAGACACTCGCGCACTTGGAGCAAATCAACGTGCCGGCGCGGCCGTCGAGTGGCCTCAACGTTCTGCCGCCTGTTCCCCAGCACGCGCCCCCCTTCGTCCGCGACGTTCTAGGAACAATGATCGCCGGAAAAGGCGATTCCCTGCCGGTAAGTGCGATGCCGATCGATGGAACTTTTCCAACAGCAACTTCCAGATGGGAAAAACGAAATATCGCCCAGCAAATTCCGGTATGGGATGAACAGCTCTGCATTCAGTGTGGCAAATGCGTGCTCGTTTGTCCGCATGCGGTGATTCGTTCGAAAGTCTACGATTCTTCGGAACTGAATACCGCCCCGGCAACATTTAAGTCCGCAAAGCCTCGTTGGCGGGAACTCGAAACGTTGCACTATTCGTTGCAGGTGTCACCGGAGGACTGCACGGGTTGCCGCCTCTGTGTGGAAGTTTGTCCCGTCAAGAGCAAGAGTGAGCCAAAACATAAAGCCATCAACATGGAACCGCAGGAGCCTCTGAGAGAAGTAGAAAATACGAATTGGGCTTTTTTCAGTTCCCTGCCGTGCCTCGATCGAAGCCTGCTTAATCCCGCGCACGTAAAGGACGTCCAACTTTTTGAGCCGCTGTTTGAATTCTCCGGCGCGTGCGCAGGTTGCGGAGAGACGCCCTACATCAAATTGTTGACGCAATTATTTGGAGATCGTTTGCTCGTCGCGAATGCAACGGGTTGCTCCTCAATTTACGGCGGCAACCTGCCCACGACACCGTATTGCACTAACAAGAAGGGGCGCGGCCCCGCGTGGTCCAACTCCTTGTTCGAAGACAACGCCGAATTCGGCCTGGGCATGCGCCTGGCCATCGATAAACAGGCAGACTACGCAAGAATTCTTGTCGCCAGTGAGAGTTCCTTCCTTGGCGAGACACTGGTCCAGAGTTTGCTAAACGCCGATCAGTCGAGCGAAGCCGGAATAACCGCCCAGCGTGAAAGGATCGCCGAGCTTAAGCAAAGATTGGCCGCGCGGGATACTGTCGAAGCGCGCGATCTGCTCGCTACCGCAGATTCTCTCGCTCGTAAAAGTGTCTGGTTGGTCGGCGGCGATGGCTGGGCATACGACATCGGAGCAGGCGGCCTCGATCACGTGCTCGGCTCAGGGGCAAATGTAAACGTGCTGGTCCTCGACACCGAAGTCTATTCCAACACCGGCGGCCAGATGTCCAAAGCAACGCCTCGCGGAGCCGTCGCAAAGTTTGCGACGGGTGGCAAACAGACCGCCAAGAAAGATCTCGCGCTCGAGGCGATCAGCTACGGGTCCGTCTATGTCGCTCGCGTGGCGATGGGCGGCAACGACACGCACACGGTTAAGGCATTTCTGGAAGCCGAGGCTTACAACGGGCCGTCACTCATCATCGCGTACAGCCACTGTATTGCTCACGGTTACGACATGGCGTTCGGTTTGGAGCAGCAAAAAGCGGCCGTACTCTCCGGCTATTGGCCTTTGATGCGCTATAACCCGTCGCTGCGCGATGATAACAAGAATCCATTTCAACTCGATTCGAGAGCGCCCAGCTTGCCGCTGAAGAAATACATCTATCAAGAAGCGCGCTATTCGATGCTGGCCCGGAGCAATCCACAAGCCGCAAGTAAACTTCTCGATCTTGCGCAAGCAGATGTGGACCGAAAGTGGAAAGTTTACTCGAATCACGCGCAAGGAACCGAAACGTCGGACGCGTCATCGCCAGAAACAGTTCCCGCTGTACCCGATGGAACTGCGGCCGGAGACACGAAATGATCGACCTTACGACCACTTATTTAGGACTGCCCCTTCGTTCTCCGATTGTCGCTTCGGCTTCTCCGCTATGCGATTCGCTCGACAATATCCGGCGGTTCGAGGCAAGTGGAGTTGCCGCCGTCGTCTTGCCCTCTTTGTTCGAGGAACAAATCGAATTGGAAAGCGACGCCGTCGGCTCCGATCTGTCGCGAGGCGCCGAAAGCTTTCCAGAATCCCTCAACTATTTTCCGAAGCTCGACAATTACAACCTGGGCCCCGATGCATACCTGGAATTAATTCGACGAGCGCGCTCAGCCGTCTCGATTCCAGTGATTGCCAGCTTGAACGGAACATCAGCCGGAGGATGGACTCGCTATGCAAAGTTGATCGAAGAAGCCGGAGCGTCCGCCCTGGAGCTGAATATATATGATGTCGTCGCCAATGCGGATCGTCCCGGCTGGCAAGTAGAGCAGAATTATTGCGAGCTGGTAAAGGAACTGAAGGCAACAGTCGCGATTCCCGTGGCCGCGAAGCTCTCTCCATTTTTCACGGCTACAGCGAACGTTGCCAAACACCTGGACGACGCCGGCGCCGACGGGCTAGTCCTGTTCAACCGGTTCTATCAACCGGAGATCGACATCGACGCTCTGGAAATCAATCCGAGTCTGACTTTAAGCCAGCCGCAGGAATTGCCGCTTCGGCTGCACTGGACAGCGATCCTCTATGGCAGCATTCGCGCCAATATCGCAGTGACCGGAGGCGTACATTCCGGCCGTGACGTTCTAAAAGCAATGATGGCCGGCGCACACGTTGCAATGACGGCTTCTGCGTTTTTCCAGAACGGCATACGACACGCCAAAGTAATGCTGCACGAAATAACTAAGTGGATGGAAGACCATGAGTATGAATCAATTGAGCAGATGCGTGGCAGCATGAGCCGGCGTTCGGTGCCGAATCCGGGCGCATTCGATCGCGCGAACTATATGCGCGTTCTCAGTTCGTACACGCTAAGTCCACGCAAAAGTTGAAGCTCGAACCATCGGCACCCGAACGCTAACCGAAAAGCGTGTGGAACCGCTTAGTGAAAATCGCCGTCGCGATAAGTATCCTTGCCGCCCATCACCGTAAGTAAAACCTTTGTTTTAATAATTTCGGCGGGTGGAATCGCCAAAATGTTCTTCGAAAGAACGACGAGGTCCGCAAGTTTTCCTTCCGCAAGTGTCCCCCTGAAATTCTCATCGAAACTCGCATAAGCGCCGTCCCGCGTGAAGTGGCGCAGCGCGGCTTCGACAGAAATTCTTCCCGCCGGGTACCAGCCGCCGGGCGGTGTGCCTTCCGGCGTCATCCGCGTTACGACACAATAGATAGCAGGCAACGGTGGGAATGGGAATACATTCCAGTCGCTCCCGAAGGCCTGCACGACGCCAGCGTCGTCGTAAATCTTGAATGAGTCGGCGTGCGCCGCACGTTCGGGACCGAGCAACTCTGCGAAATTGTGGAGTGTCGTGGCATCGGGATTCGCGAAGAGTGCTTGCGTTGAGGCAATCACGCCGAGCGCTTTAAACCGAGGCAGGTCCGCAAGCAGGGGAACTTCGGCGTGCTCAACGCGGTGGCGGCGTCCGGTCGTGCCGTTTGTCTTTGCGGCGTATTCAAATGAATTCAGCGCCATGTTGATCGCTTTGTCGCCAATCGCGTGGAGCATTACCTGAAAACCCTGTTTATCGTAGAACGCGACGACCTTATTTAGGTCATCCTGCTCCCAGAACGGGATCCCGGTGCCGCCACCAACGTACGGTTCGAACATTGCCGCCGTACGCGCATCGATTGTGCCATCAAGAAATCCTTTGATCGCGCCGAACTTCAACAAGGGGCCTTGATATTTCTCGCGTAGCTTCAGGTATTGCACGATGTCTTCTTCAGCCAACGGCGCTTCGAGCTTGTGATTTCGTGGTGCGCCTCCATCCTTCGGCAAGATCAGCGGTGCAAATCGAAACCGGATTTTCAACGCGCCGGCGGCAGCCGCCCGCTCGTAAATTTCAAAGATCGAAAGATCGGTCGAGGCATCTTGCACGGATGTAATGCCTGCCGCGGCGGCTTCGTCCATGTGCTGCAAAAGCGCCTGGTAACGATCGCCGATCGTTTCGCGCGGGATGTGGCTATCAATCAGGGACTGGGCCGACTCCTTGAATTCGCCTGTCGGTTCCCCGCTGGCGTCTTTCATTACATGCCCATTCGGCGGATCGGCGATCGCCTTGGTCACGCCGGCGAACCGTAGCGCTTTCGAATTGGCGAGCCCCATATGGCCGTCGCGCTCCGTCACGTAGACAGGGCGATCGGAAATGACAGCGTCGATGTATTTTTTGTCGACGGTCTGATCGGGAAACGCCGAATATCCCCATCCGTGCCCCGTAATCCACGGCAAATGTGGATGTGTTTTCGCAAAATCGGCCAAACGCGTCTGAAATTCCTGCAGCGTCTCTGCGCCGTGCAAGTCCACTTGATTCACCGAACCGCCCGGAAAATGGAGGTGAGAATCCTGAAATCCAGGGACCACCAATCGTCCATGTAGATCGACAACAGCCGTGTCGGGACTCGCGAGCGCCTTGATTTCGCTTGACAACCCAACAGCCAAAATCTTGTCGCCACTTATCGCGATAGCTTCGGCGCGCGGGTGTTTATCGTCGCCAGTCCAAATATTCCCATCTACAAAAATCCTGTCGATGTGTGGCCTAGCCGTCTGCGTCAAAGCGCCTGGCGCCAGCGTCACGCCAAGTAGCGCAAGAAGCGTTATGCCGTGAAGCGTCTGCACCAGCCCCGATTGCCGACCGTTGTGGTGCATCATGATGGCTGCAAAACTGCAATTTCATACGGTTTCAGTTCGAGCGAGCCATCCAACGCAGACCCCGCAAGAACAGACTTGAACCTGCCCGGCAATGTCACCTTCTCCGACTTGTCGGAGTGATTTAGTACGAAAATCCAGTTGTGCCCCCCTGCGTTACGCCGCGTTACCTCTACCCCCGCCGGGGCTCCAAACAACGAATTGCTGCCGCTCATCGCGAGAAAAGTGCGCAGTACGCGCGCCAGGCTCATCGTGTCCAGATCCGCGCCGATGTAAACCGCCTTGCCTTTTCCAAAATGGTTGACCGTTATCGCTGCTTCGCCTTCATACTCACCGGTATACCGTGCGAGCACCGCAGCGGTCTCCGGCTTCAACAAATCCGCCCAAAGTTGCGTCGTTCCATCGGGACCAGGCAGCTCCGCGCCAAACTTTACGCCAGGCTTTCCCCAATACAACGGCACGTAGTCGTTCAACGTCACGCCCATTACGTCGCGCAAAAGTCCCGGTAAAGGTTTGTCCACAATCTGACTGCTCTCGTCCTTTACTCCCAGCCGGAATCCCGCGACAAACATCCCTCCACTGCGCACATAACCTCGAATGCTCTCGGCTTGCTTTTCCGTAACCACATATTGCACGGGAGCAAACACCGCTTTGTAACGCGTGAGGTCGTCGTCCAACCGGACCAAATCAACACCCGTTTTAGCGCTGGCCACCGATCCATACCAGCTCATCAGCTGGGCCGTGTAGCTCAATTTCGAATTGCCTGGCTGAAGTCCAATCGCCCAACCGGAGTCCGTGTCCAGACTCACCGCAGCCTCCGCCACGTAGCTGGACTCCAGCGCATCGCGGCCCAGCGCCTTCATGTCTTTTACGGTTTGCACTATTTCGTCAAAGCCCAGGCTCTTTGAGCGGTCATGATTCAAAAGGCCGTGCCAATACTCCTCAGCGCCAAACTTCGCCGAATCCCAGCGAAAATAATTCACACCCATCGCTCCATGAGCAACCGCTTGAAACGCCCATAGTCGAAGCTCCCCGGGGCGCGGCTGCGGTGCGAAGAAACTCTGCCCAGCCTTTCCCGCTTGCTCTTCCATGATGAGAAATGGTTTGCCGCCTTTGGCGCACCGCATCGAGTCGAAGCCGATCGCCGGTAAAAGCCCGGCACTTCCTGCCGATGATTCACCCCCCATGTACATCTGCAGAAATCCGGGATAGTTATCCTGGCTGACAAAATCCATATTCTTGAATAGCTCGCGCATATTCAGTGCATCATACGGCGCGCCAACGCTGTTCGTCGTAATCAAGTGCTGCGGGCACTCTCTGCGAAGCATCGCTCCTTGCTCCTCGGCGGAAGAAGCGTTGGCATACGACTGATAGCGGTAGTAATCAAGCGCAAGGCCGGGATTTGGCTCACCATTCGAAGGGAGCGGAACTGGAATCTGTTTCCAGTCCGTGTAGATTTGACTCCAAAATGCCGCGCCCCATTTTTGGTTCAGCGCATCAAGCGTTCCGTATTTTCGCCGTGCCCACTCTTGAAAACCCTCGCGGCACGAATTGCAATAGCAACGTGCAAACGGCTGCAGCGTGAATTCATTATCGATCTGCCAGCCGATGACCCCGGGAGTCTGTGCGAAAGTCTTTGCCATCTGCCCCGCGATGGCAAGCGAGAGCCTGCGATACATTTTGTTCGACGGACATGTAAAGCGCCGCCCGCCCGGATGCACCGTCATTCCTTGGCTGTTGACCAAAAGAATTTCGGGATATTTTTCTGACAGCCACGGCGGAGGCGCGGCCGAGGGCGTGCCTAAAATCACGGCAATGCCGTGTTGGTGCAGAATTTTCACGGCGCGCTCGAGCCAGGCGAAGTCGAATTTCCCTTCGGCAGGCTCCATTAGCGACCAGGCAAATTCCGCGACGCGGACATTTGTCAGCCCCGCTTCGGCAATCATCCGCGCATCTTCTTCCCACAAGCGCTCCTGCGTCTGATCTGGATAGTAGTCGACACCTAACAAAAGGGGCCGCTCGGCCGTTGAAGCGCCCTTCGAGTTCCCCTTCGCCAACGCGCTCCAGACTGGCAGCTTAAGTCCTGCCGCCGAAAGGAGCGCTGAGCCTTGCGTTACAAAATTGCGTCTGGTGATGGTCAAGGTTTGCTCCGTACTAGTTCGCACAAAAGAAATGTAACCGTTTACCCTGCTGCCTGATGTAACCGGCGAAATCATCCACTCCGCCTGCCGCTCTGTCAACTAATCGGGCGTCAGCGCCGGGACTTGGCCGCGATGTAAGCAACCCTTGCTTTGACCATCTTTTTAACGAGAGAAGCAGGCAGCGGCTTGTTCAGTGGAAACTGAATCGTGCCTTTCGAGATCGTATAGCCGGCGAGATCACCTTTGAATTTATCGATCATCGCGCCGGTCGGAAACAGGCTGCAATGGTCGGCAAACGCGGCGAACCAGATAAGCACTTCTTTATGCCTGAACGCAGGGATTCCGTAACTGATCGTTTCGGTTGCATCTTTTGGAGCGGCGGCTTTTATCGCGGCCCGAATTTTGTTCAACGTTCCGCGGGCCGGCTCGGGTACTCTCGCCAGATATTCGTCAACCGTTTTGAGTTTGGCGCCGCCCTTAATGCCAGATTTCTTCTTCGCTTTCTTCATTTGCTTTCTCCGAACTTTATACTTGCCCACGACTGGCCTGTGCCGACGCGGTGTTTGTATCAGGTGTCCCTCAAAGATTCAACCGGGCAGACATTTTAAATACTTCTGCAGAACTCGCAAACCCAGGCTCGCTCTTGTGGTACCTTTTGCTCGTTATCGGGACTGTTACAGAGTTTCTGTGGAGGGAACATGACTGACGACGCAAACCGACCAAAAACGAACACGCCAAGTGTTGACCGGCGCGGCTTCATCGGCTCCGCCGCCGCGACAGCCGGACTCATCATCGTGAATCCAGCATTAGTCCGCGGAACTTCCGCTAATTCCGACGTTCGAGTCGGCCTGCTTGGCTGTGGCGGTCGCGGCACGGAAGATGCCAGCAACCTCGTCGATACCGGCTCGGCGCGGGTCGTTGCACTTGCCGATCTCTTCCCGGACCAACTCGAAACGGCCCGGAAGCACTTCGACGAAATTCAGTTGGCAAAAAACTTCCCTGCGCTCAATTCAAACCAGCTTTTCGTTGGGCCGGATGCCTATCACAAAATTCTCGCCTCCAAAGAAATTGACGCCGTCGTTATCGCAACGCCTCCTTACTTTCATCCGATGCATCTTGAAGAGGCGGTCGCAGCGGGAAAACATGTGTACCTTGAAAAGCCGGTCGCCATCGATGTTCCCGGCGCACTCAAAGTGATCGACATCGGCAAGCGGGCCGAAGGCAGACTCAGCCTTGACGTCGGATTTCAAATTCGCGATTGTCCGCCATTCGTTGAAATGGTCCGACGCATTCACGAAGGCGCCATTGGCAAAATTGTCTGCGGGGAGGCTCACTACTTGACGGGCTACATCGACCGTCCGCAATGGCCCAGCGCATCGGGCGATGAGCGGCGCCTGCGAAACTGGCTTTATGATCGCGTTCTCTCCGGCGACATCATTGTCGAACAAAACATCCACGTGATCGACATCTGCAACTGGATACTCAAATCGCATCCCTTGAAAGCCACGGGCACGGGCGGCCGCGGCGGACGTCCCACAGATGGCGATGTCTTTGGCAACTACCACGTCGTATTTCAATATCCGGATGGTGTCGACGTGACGTTCAGCTCCACGCAATTTGCCAAGGGCTGGTGGGACGTCACCGAGCGATTCTTCGGCACAAAAGGTACGGCGCAGTCGCCGTACATCGGACCGCTGGGCATCTGGGGCGATGAACCATGGCAGGCGGCCAGTTCAGCTCCGAAAGACAGCGGCCAACAGCAAGCGTTTTCGGTGACTGGAAATTTCCGCTCAAACCTCGAGCAAGCCGACCCGGAGAAGAAGAAAGCATTCATCGCAAGCATTCTAAGCGGCAAATTTCACAATCAGGCTGCGGCCGGCGCAGAGTCTGCGTTGTCTTGCATGATGGCTCGCACCGCGGCCTACACCGGTCGCGAAGTCAGTTGGGAAGAGACACTCCGTTCCAAAGAAGTCTGGGAAGCACACCTCGACCTCAATAAACTGGTCGCGAAATAGCAAACACCGCTGCAAGGAGCGATTTAAATGAGCCAACAGACCCGTCGCGATTTTCTGAAATCCTCCGCTGGCGCCGCACTCGGGATACGTCTCGGCGCAGCAAAAGCGTTTACACCTGTTGCAAACGCGACGGTAACAAACGTTAGTCGCCCGGCCTCAACCACCCTTGCGGTGAAAAAAGGCCTCGTCATCAACATGCTCCCCGCTAAGATGAGCTACGCGGACCGCTTCAAACTCGCTCGCGACGCAGGCTTTGAAGTCGTTCAAGCGCTGACCACTCCAGACGAACACGCCGCTGAGGAGATTCAAAAGGCCGCTGCATCATCCGGTATGCGCATCGATTCCGTCATGAACATGGCCCACTGGGACTATCCACTTTCTTCGTCCGATCCCGACCTTGTCAGAAAAAGCATGGACGGCATGCGAGCGTCTCTTCAGAACGCAAAACTCTGGGGCTCGGATGCGGTGCTGCTGGTCCCGGCCGTCGTCAACGCCGATACTTCGTATCGCGACGCTTGGACGCGCTCTCAAAAGCAAATCCGCGAACTGCTCTCCCTCGCCGGAGAGCAGAAAATAGTCATTGCCATCGAAGAAGTCTGGAACAAATTCCTGCTCAGTCCCCTCGAAATGGTGGCGTATATTTCTGAATTCAAAAGCCCTTGGGTACGTGCTTGGTTCGACGTAGGCAACGTTGTGCTCTACGGCTACCCGCAAGATTGGATTCGCACCCTTGGCTCCCAAATCTACAAAGTCCATCTCAAAGATTTCAAACGGGGTAAGAACTCTTACAGCTGGGCAAATCTAGGAGACGGCGACATCGACTGGCGGGCCGTACGTGCCGCCTTTCTCGACATCGGGTACAGCGGCAGCGTGATTGCCGAACTCGAGGCGGGCGACGAGGCCTACCTCAAAGACGTTAGCCGCAGAATCGATAAGCTACTAATAACAGGCGCTTAAACCGGGTGGTTTCCTCTGCTGAGCCGGTTGCCGCCGGGACTCTCCCAGCATATGATAGCGTTTACATTTCTGATTCCCATCGCATTTCCTGGAGGCAGTATGGCTCGGTTTACGGCTTTCTCTCGAGCGGTTCGACTCGGTCTTTTTATCGCAATCCTCCCGGGTTTCTTCATCCAACGCTCCTCGGCGACAGAAAAGACCTCACTAAACGGCGAGTGGCGATTCCGAATCGATGCCAAATCAGAAGGCGAGTCAGAGCAATGGTTTAAGACGATCCCCACCGGCACCGACGTCGTCCGCGTCCCGCACACATGGAACATCGGCAAGTACGAAGACCACGAAGGCTTGGCTTGGTACTTTCGAACGGTTTACCTCCCGGCTCTTCGCCCCCAGCAACACACCGAGCTGCATTTCGGCGCCACGTTCTATCTCTCTCGCGTTTGGGTCAACGGCGTCGAAGCGGGAAAGCACGAAGGCGGTCATACCGAATATTTCTTCGACATCACAAAACTCGTCAAGGCCGGCGACAATCTCATCGCCGTTGAACTGGACAACCGCCCCACCGAAACCAGCATTCCTGGACTTGCCCTGAAACTGAAGCCCGGCAAAAACATCTGGTATGACTGGTGGCACTACGGCGGAATGGTGCGCGACGTCTGGCTAGCGGAAAATGAAGGTGCGCTGGTGCGTCGCCAGCAAATCCGTTCGCAAGTTGGCGCTAACTCGGCGCAGATCCACGACTCGGTCTACGTGGAAAACAACGGTGCAAAGGAACAAAAGTTCACCGTGGTCGCCCAAGTCTATTCTCCCTCGGGCGAAGAGGTCGCCAGGAAGACTGAAACCGCATCTATGGCGGCCGGCGCCAAGCATGCAGTCGAATTCGACGTCACGCTCGAAAACCCCGCGCTCTGGGATCTTGACCATGCCAACCTCTATACCGTTCGTGCGACTCTGAGCGACGGATCAGGGCGCCTTCTGGACGCAAACCAGGATTCCTTCGGCAACAAAAAGGTCGAAATTCGCGACCGCCATCTGCTCTTGAACGGCCAGCAAGTTCGCCTCGTTGGAATGACGCGCCACGAAGAATCGCCATGGGAAGGACTGGCGGAAACTTCCGGCACCATAAGACACGACTACGACGATCTGAAGATTCTTCACACGACACTGACTCGCCCCGTTCACTATCCGCAACATGAGCTAGTGCTCGAATATGCCGACCAGCACGGCATTTTGTTGATGCCGGAGATTCCGATCTGGCAATTCACCGGCACTCAGCTCGCAAATCCCAAAGTCATCGCTCTCGCCAAACAGATGATGCGGGAGATGATTGAACAGGCTGGCAATCATCCCAGCATATTCGCTTGGAGCGTCTGCAACGAAAGCGACATGAGCACCGAAGGCGGGCGTGCTTATTTTAAGGAAATGAAAGCGTGGGTGAACAAACTCGACCCGAGCCGCTTCGTCACCTTCGCCGACAACGATATTTCCTACGGCGCCGATCCAACCAAAGAAGCTGCACACGACGCAGACTTCATCATGATGAACCAATACTATGGCGCATGGAATGGTCCGGAAGACGGCCTCATCACGATGCTCGATCGCGCCGGAAAGCAATTTCCCGACAAAATGTTCATCATCTCGGAATTTGGTACTCCCGGCGTCTTCGCCACCGACACCGTGCAAGCAGACAAACTCCGCGTGCACATCTTGCAGCATCAATTGGACGTTTTTCAGAAATATGACTGGATTGCTGGCGCGCTCTTCTGGTGCTATCAGGACTACAAATCTCACCGCAATCTTTGGCCCGGGCTCAAGCAAGGCTACGTCGATCACGGCGTCGTAGACGAATATCGCCAGCGGCGGCCTTCGTTTTTCGCGTGGCAAAAGCGCACTTCGCCGGCCGTCATCGCGGCCAAATGGAAATACGTCAACTGGTACGAAACCGGCGGCTTCGACATGACGATCTCGCGCAGACCGCTCACTGAGCTTCCGTCGTATCCGCTGAAGAACTACAAATTGACTTGGCAACTCCGCGACGGCGAAGGCAAATTCCTCCACACTGGAAGTTTCGATCTCGCCGACTTGGACACGGAACAAAAACTGAAAGCGGAATGGCCCGGCGATCCGAGTGCCCATCACGCCACTCTTCATCTCGTCCTGACCAACCCACGCGACGAAGTTGAACAAGAAGAGACCCTGCGGTATCTTTTCCCTGTCGCCGACGGGCAGGAAATTGATCAGATGACAATCCCTGGCGTTAAGCCCTAATATCGGCAGCACACTTGAGCTCAACCCGGGGTTACAAACGACGTCTCTGCACTAACCGCATCCGAACCGCGTTACTGCCTCCGCGCGCGACGACCGGCGGTTCCTTGAAGCCGATATGAACATAAAAGAAGTCGCGAAACTCGCCAAGGTTTCCACGGCAACCGTCTCGCGCACCATTAACGGATCCGACAAAGTGAGCGCGCGGACAGCCGAGCGCGTCCAGAAAGCAATCAAGGAGCTCAATTTTTACCCGAACACCCATGCGAGGACTCTCGTCTCCGGCCGCAGCCGCATGCTGGGTTTGATTATTTCCGATATCACAAATCCCTTCTTTCCCGAGCTCGTAAAACATTTCGAAGACCAAGCCGTTCAGAAAGGCTTCGAAGTTATCATCGCAAACACAGACTACAAGCCGAAGCGCATGGCAGAGTGTGTTCGCCGCATGTTGGAGCGCAAGGTGGACGGCGCCGCCATCATGACGTCTGAAGCCGATCCCTCCCTCCTTACCGAATTATCCCGCCGCGATATTCCGATGGTCTTCATGGACACTGGCACGAATACTGCGCGCACTGCGAACATAATCATCGATTACAGCCACGGCATCCAGGAAGCGCTTCAACATCTTTTCTCCCTCAACCATAAACGCATTGGTTTTATTTCCGGGCCGCTCAACTTGCAATCCGCGCAACGAAGACTGGAAGCCTTCGTCACGGGCATGCAGACCCGCGGACTAAATCCGGAACCCGCATTAATTGAAAAGGGCGATCACCGCATCGAGGGCGGAATTTCCGCAATGCGCAATCTGCTTCGCCTGAAAGAGCCACCGACCGCGGTAATCACGTCCAACGACCTCACGGCCATCGGTGCCTTGGGCGCAGTTCACGATGCCGGGCTCGAAGTCCCTCGCGACATCTCTCTCATCGGATTCGATGACATTTCCTTTGCGCATCTGACCCAGCCACCGCTGACTACCATTTTACTTTCGCGCTCGCAACTCGCCATAACGGCCCTCGCGGCATTGGAAAAACTCATTCGAAAAGAGAGCGGCGACGCCGGCGACTACTTCATTTCCACGCATCTGGTCATGCGGAGCTCGACCCGAACCCTTTGACAGCCCACATTGTGTCCGTCTTGACAAAGTACTTTGGTTGCAACAAGATAGGCCATTGCGGGAGGCGGGTGCAAAAGCAAGGGTTGCAGTGTAAACGATTGCACCATACCGATGGCGGTACGTCTTCCGCTCCTTACTCCCTGCAATCTTTGGCTCGGATTTCTCTCGCCAAGCCGACTGCAGTCGCTTTTCGCACGTCAAAGGTGATGACCTAAGTCCACGATGGAACAACTGTCATCCAATTCGAGCGCTGCCGCGATTCTGAACCCCCTGCTCAGTTCGTTTTCGGCCCACTTTGGCGCAAGCGTCAAGCCCAGAATTTTTCGCGCACCGGGCCGCGTAAATCTGATCGGCGAACACACCGACTACAACGACGGCTTCGTTTTGCCTGCAGCAATCGACCTTTACACTTGGGCTGCAATCGCGCCACGCACCGATCGCAAGCTTGTTGTTTTCTCCCAGAACCTGAACGAGGCAGCTGAAATTGATCTCGATTCGCCAACCGTCACTGCTCGCGACCACTGGCTCGACTACGTTCATGGCGTCGCCGTCATGCTTCAAAAAAACGGCGTCCGCCTCCCCGGCGCGAATCTGGCTGTTTACAGCAATGTGCCGCTCGGCTCCGGGTTGAGCTCATCAGCAGCCCTGGAAGTTTCCGTGGCGAGCGCGCTACTTGCTGCCGCCGGTCAAACTCTCGGGCTAGCGGACATCGCCAGGCTTTGCCAGCGCGCGGAGAACGAGTTTGTCGGCGCGCGTGTCGGCATCATGGATCAGTTCGCCTCGTGTTTTGGAAGCGTTGACAAAGCCATTCTTCTCGATTGTCGCTCGCTGGAGTACAAATTGCTCCCCCTTCCACCCGGCGTCGCAATGGTCATCTGTAACACGATGGTCAAGCATGAACATGCTGGCGGCGAATACAACGCCCGCAGAGCGCAGTGCGAAGAAGGCGTGCGTATCCTGAAACGCCCATTCCCGGCGATAAAGGCCCTCCGGGATGTCACCCTCGCCCAGCTTGAAGGCCACCGTTTTGAACTGTCCGATCTCATCTTCCGCCGATGCCATCATGTGATCAGCGAAAATGAACGTGTGCTCGCCACCGTTGAAGCGCTCCGGAAAGGCGCATTGGCCGACGTCGGCCGTTGCATGGCAGACTCACATCGCAGTTTGCGCGACGATTACGAAGTCAGCTGCCGCGAACTGGATGTCCTCGTCGATGTCGCCGGCGGACTTGCCGGCACAATCGCGACCCGTATGACCGGCGGAGGTTTCGGCGGCTGCACCATCAACCTCGTTGAATTGGCAGCAGTCGAGAATTTCAAACAGAAAGTTTTGGCCGCTTACAAAGCTGCCACCCAGATTCATGCAGAAATCTACGTGTCCTCGGCGGGTGCAGGCGTCACGGAAGTGACTAACGATGACTGAGCTTCCGCCTCCATTCGATACAAGCAAGCAACCGCACCGTCGCTTTAACCCTCTGCTACGCGAATGGATTCTGGTCTCGCCTCATCGCACGCAACGTCCATGGCAAGGCCAGGTGGAATCTACAGCTGCCCGCAGCGAAGTTTCCTACGATCCGTCGTGTTACATGTGCCCGGGCAATAAGCGCTCGACCGGTGAAGCCAACCCCGATTACAAAACGGTCTTCGTTTTCGACAACGATTTTCCGGCACTGATGCCGCAAGGCGAGAGTGGTCGCATTAGCGAAGGCGATTTGTTGCTCGCCGAGTCCGAAACAGGGATCTGCCGAGTTTTATGTTTTTCCCCAAAGCATCACCTTACACTCTCCATGATGGCGCCCTCCGATATTCGCGCCGTAATCGACTGCTGGACCGAACAATTCGTAGAACTTGGCTCGAAGGACAGCATCAACTACGTCCAGATATTCGAAAATCGCGGCACCACAATGGGTGCCAGCAACCCTCACCCGCACTGCCAGATCTGGTCGACTGCGACCATCCCGAATATTCCGCTGACCGAACAAAGCACGCAAGCCGACCACCTCAGGAAAACAGGCAAATGCCTGCTTTGCGATTACTACCGGCTCGAAAAAAAGGCGACGACTCGAATTGTCATCGAGAACGAGCACTTCCTCGCGATCGTCCCCTACTGGGCTGTGTGGCCCTTTGAAACGATGGTTCTTCCTGCCCGACACATCGCATCGATTGACGAATTGAATTCGGCTGAGCGGGCCGCGCTGAGCGACATCCTGAAGCGGCTAACCACACGCTACGACAATTTATTCCGAACGTCTTTTCCTTACTCGATGGGATTTCACCAGCGCCCGACTGACGGCGTCAGCCATCCGGAATGGCATTTCCACGCGCATTTTTTCCCGCCGCTTCTTCGCTCGGCTACGGTCCGGAAATTTATGGTGGGGTTCGAACTGCTAGGAATGCCGCAGCGCGACATCACTCCGGAAACCAGTGCGGAACGCCTTCGCGCAGTTCCGGACGCTCATCATCTCTAACCACTCGTCGACCGATCCCTACACTGTCCACTCGAGCAACTTCCGCATATCAACTACTGAATTCGAAACCGTTCCGCGCGGCACTGCCGGACCGATGGCAATCGCGGTCCCATGGTCTTCAAACCACGCAAGGAAGAAGGATTGCGCCGCGCCACTCAGTCGCTGCTGATTCAGCCAGTTGTAGTAGGCGCCCATGTCCGCATCAACGAGCGACCCGGCGGGATCATCTCCTAGATTTTCCTTCGTGACCGCCAACATCTCGTTCATCGGCCGCTGGCGTTGACGCGAAGCAAATCGAACGATCAATGTGAGGGGTTGCGCCCGCCTCAACGCCTCTCGCGCCGCCCATTGCGCAAAGGTCGTACTGAAGATTTGCGTGCCGGATCCTTCCGTGAGCACTTTCAACGCAAATCGCGACAAGACCGGATCGGTACTTTTGTCGAGCTGAAGGTCGGACGGCTGTAATGCCGCCATCGCCGTGCGCAAATTCTCGGGCCCCATCCCCGGTGACGCGCTTTGTTTTTGAACCTTCGCCAGCAATAGGTTACGAGCCGGCTCCAGCGCCGCGTAGGACACGGACGTGAGCGCACCATCGTGCGGTGCATTTTTACCGCCGTCGATATACCAGTGGGCGTATGGCGCCGGATGCGCCTTCGCGCGTTGCGCGGCAAACTCCAGCAAGGCTTCCAAGCCGTTTTTGGGATCGACCTTGGTATAGAAAGCGCCGTGCGGGCGCAGTTTTCGAAAGAGAGGGTATTCGTTCGCGCTGACTCCCTGCCCAACGATCGTAAAGCCCACTCTCGGAATTGCCGGCTCGACCGCCGGTATAGCGCGCGCCAGACGGTCGAAATAATCCGTCGCCGCTTTGCGGAACGCATCCTGCTGGTGTGTTGTCCACAGGTGCGACGAAAGTTGCTCCACAAACTGCGCCGGCTGGTTTACCCAGTCGAAGCGCTCCAGTGCCGCGGCCAGTTTTACCCCTGCAAATTCCCCGAACCACTCTCCCCGCTGCTCCGCGGAAAGCGAAGCAAGGTTGGCGAGTTCTTTCTCCAACGCAAGCCGTTCAGCGGGAAACTTGTAGTCATACTCAATGACTTCACGAAGAAGACTCGGCAAAAAACTTAAAGGCAGGGTCTGCAGCACCGGCAACTTTTCGACAACGAGCCTCCTCGCCAGCGGGGGATAGCCATTGAAATGCTCCGACTTGAGTTGGCTCGGCAACATTGCGTTTACAAAAGCTCCGAAACCGGGCGTCCCGCCGACAGCGCCGCGGAAAATCCCATCATTGCGCCAATCGTTGGCACCAGGTCCGTCGAATCAACCGGCCTGTCGTGCACGACGCCTTCGTGTATTCCCGGCCCCAACGCCATCATCCACGTCGTGCGCGAGGCCACGTCACCGGTACGGTGGTGTTGAAAACCATTTCCAGCCGAATCTTCATCCGAATCGCGGCCAAAATCCGGCAGAATGAATAAAGTCGTCTTGCCCGCATACTCCGGCTCACTCTGAATCGCGCGCCATACCTCGGTGCAAAGCCGATCCGTCCTTCGAATGCCATCGATGTAGAGCGAGTACGCTCCGGCATGCGCAATATCGATGTCATGCATCGTGATCCACAGCAGGCTTGGAGCGGCCTGCCGCATCAATTGCCGCACGATATAAACCGACAATTCGTCCGGACTCGACAGCGTCAACGCATGCGCCTTAAAGTCATCCACCGAAAGTTTCAGCAATTCACGCAATTGCTCGAGCTCGAACTCATTCCCTGCCACTTGCGGCGCAAAAAAAGGAGTCTCATAGTTGTCGCGCAATAAGTGCTCGTAGTCCGGATTTCCCTTCGCAGCCGCGGTCAGCAAATGCTTCGGCAGGATCACGCGCGCGCCTTGCCCTAATCCATACGACCGGTGGCTGCTCTCGCCAATCCGGTTAAAACCGTTGCTCGGCGCCACGACCCAGGCGTCCGACGCAGGCCGCCGCAAATCTTTTCGGAAATATTCGAATACCGTCGGCGATTCCGGCGGCAGCGAAGCAAAATTATTTATCGTCTCGTAGACCCCGGTAGCCAGACTCGCCGTCGCAACGTAGTGCCCAAGGATGCCGCGATTGACAACTTGCGTGAAGAAGCTCGATTGCGGAATCAGCTCCTTCAGTAAATTGGGAACATTCTCTTGTCCTTCTGGCGCGAATGTCTCCTGGTCCCTTGCGCCACCGCCGAACGTGATGACGACCACTTTGCGGTTCTTTTGCAAGACCCCTGAACGCGCAAGCAGACTCTTCGAAAAAAGGCTGCTCCCCAGAGTCAGCCCCGCCGCACCTCGCAGAAATTCCCGTCGGTTCCACGAAAGTGCGCGACCTGTCAAAAGGGTTGAATCACGTTTCATGGATTCGCCGGACCCTTCTCGTCATAAACAAATTGCCGGATGTCGGCCCGCTGTTTATCCAAATCTGCCAGGTGCTGCTCGCGAAGCGTTTGATACCTCGTGAACTGCTCCTGCGCCTTTTCCTTCTGTCCCGTTCTCACATACGCCTGCGCCAGCCGGTAGTGCGCATCCGCCAAATCGGTATCCAATTCGAGGGCGCGCTGATACTCGGGAATGGCTTCCGCAAATTTCCCCTGGTCGGAGGTTAAATTTCCCAATTGCAAGTGCGCTTCGGGAAGTCTTGGATCGGCAGAAATAGCCTTCTGCAACAGCGATCCTATCTGACCCAGATCCACCGAACTATCCTGCGCCCGTTTCCCCTTCCACAAACTCATCGCGTAATAGTACAGCGCTCGCCCATTTCCCGGCTGCAGCTCGGCAAAGCGCCGGAATCGCTCGATGACTTCTTCCGCCTGACTCGGCGAACTGTCGTATGCTCTCGACAAAAACTTGTAACACCGCGCATCGGTTGGGTCCAGGTCCGCGCCCTGCAAAAACGCTTTCACCGCGTCATCGTAATTTCCACGAGCGTAATACGCCATGCCCAGCCCCACCATCAGCCGCGGCGACTTCGGAAAGCGCCGCGTCCCCTCTTCGAACACTTGCACAGCCGGATCGAGCGTCCTGTGGACCAGCAGTTCCCCTCCCCAATCGAACAAGTTGCTTTCGCTCGGCTCCAGCTTAGCCGCCGCCTGAAACTCGTTGGCCGCCGTAAGATAGTTTCCGTCTTTCTCTTCGATCTGAGCGAGCAAATTGTGCGCTTCTCCGGTTTCTTTCGTTGCGATCAGAGACTTTGCGGAGCTTTTCGCGTCGCCCAGCCGGCCTCCCACCATGTATGCCAGCGTCAGGTCGTACCGGTTGTCATAGGAACCGGAATTGATGCGCTGTGCCTTCTCAAGATACGGCACCGCTTTCGCCACCATTCCGCGCCGGACAAAGATCTCGCCCAAATTGTGATTGGTTTCGTAATTGTTCGGTTCCAGTTCCACGGCTTTGCTGAATTGCTCCTGCGCCTGATCCAATCTTCCAAGCTTCGCGTAACTCGCTGCCAAATTTGACCGCGCCGCGGCCGAATCCGGCTTCAACCGCACGGCCTTCGCCAAATGGTCGTTCGCCTTCGCTTCTTCCGACTGCGCTGCATAAACAAGTCCCAGCAACTCGTGCACATCAAAACTTTCGGGAACTTCCTTTAGCAGCCGCTCGAGCGGCGCAACTGCCTCTCCGTAATGTCCCGCCTCATACTGCGCGACCGCCGCCTGGAACACCTCTTCCCTCCTGTCGCCTGCCTGCGAAGCCGCAAGCGGCGAAGCGCCCGCAACCGCCAACACCGCAATCATCAACAGTAAAAACCGCTGCTTCATACTCGAATTCTAACACTCACCTTCCCCGCCGTGTCTTTCCTCAAAACTCTTCCCGCCAAAAAAAAGCCGGGAGGAGCTCCTCGCGAAGCGCCTCCCGGTTGGGGTGGTTGTTGCGTGTTAGAAAATGAATTTCAGTGCAAACTGAATCTGCCGCGGATCGTACGGATTGTCGCGGGTGGATCCGATCTCACCGAATGTAGTCGTGTTCGATTGGTTCGTGAAATTCGTCGAACCTGAAATCGCCACGACGCCATTGCCGCCAAAACCCGGAGCGTTGAAGTTCGGGTGGTTTGTAACGTTGAAGATTTCCGTGCGGAATTGTAGCTTCCGCCTTTCCGTGAACGGGAAATCTTTGAAGATGGAGAAGTCAAGGCGATGAAAGCCAGGCCCCGGCACCTGCGTGATGCCGCCCAATGCACTGAAGTCGCACGCTCCAACCGTCGTACACTTGGCCGGCTCCGTAAATGCTGCCGGATTACCAAACCAGCTGAGCTTGCCGTTCCCGTCCGTATGAAGGCCAAGCTTTAAGGGTTGTCCGGTGAACAATGCTCCGCACCCAAGACCCTGCGTAGTACCGTCCGGACAGTTCAACGTAATCGGTTGGCCGTCTTGCAGCGTTGCGATCCATTGAACACTCCACCCGCCGACCGCTTTCTCCGTTATCCCGCTAGCGTCGGACACGAATTTCTTGCCCTTGCCGAACGGCAACTCATAGCCGCCGCTCAAATGAAAGACGTTGCGGATGTCAAAGTTCGCGAGCTTAAAGTCCTTTTGAATACCAAAGCCTGGAACCGCTTCGGCACGGTATCCAACGTTGTCGCTTCCGCCGTTGAGTAAGTCGCCGGCATCGGACATCGTTTTGGACCAAGTGTAGGTTGCCAGGAATGTCAGTCCGCCACGGAACTGTTTCTCAACTTTGGTCTGCAGTCCATGATAGTGGCTGCTGCCCTCGGTCTGTGCTTGGCTGTTATTGCGGCCAAAGTCCGGGAACGGCACCAACGTCGTCACGTCTACCGAACTTGGCTGGATGGACGTGGGATTGTTGTTGCCCGGGAACACTTCCAGGTGGCGTGCAAGCGTCGTTACGTACGCAGCCTGCACTGACATCGACGGCGTGAGCTGATACTGCACCGTCAAATTTCCGCCCATCGAGTACGGTGTGAGGTACTTGAACTGAATACCCCGCAAGCCCAACCCACTGGCATTGACGGACAGTGGATCCAGAGGCGTGCAACTGAAGCCCGTTTCAAACGTCGGCCCTCCGGTTGAAGTGGCCGTCGCGCATCCTGCGAAATTGTTGATCGGATGGCCCGAGTCCGGATTGAAGAATGAGAAGTTGAACTGGAACGGATAGTTCTCACCCAAATTCGGAGAGAATCCGCGATTTTCAAAACCATTATAGAAGACGCCAAATCCGCCGCGAACGACGAGCTTCTTATTCGCCTGATAAGCAAACCCAAAGCGCGGCGCAATGTTATGCTTCTGCCCCTCCGCCAGGCTCTTTCCGAACTTACCAGTCACCAGATCGATACCGTCTTGGGCAAGCAGCGTCGTGAAACTGGTCGATAGATTGCCCGCATTTGGTCCGCTAGGAATCAAGTAAGCCGGCCCGCCCGTCGGCGCTCCATCGGGAATAAAGTTCGCTTGGTTCCCGTGATGTTCATACACGGGCTGGAAGTAGTCCCAACGCAGGCCGAGGTTAACGGTGAGCTTGCTGGTTAGCTTCCAATCGTCATTGATATATGTTCCGTAGTAATTCTTACCGTTATCCGTCAGCGAAATATTCGAGACGAACACGCCGTTCGGTCCACCTTCGTTGTTGATGCCATTGGCAACCGTAGTCGTTTGCGGAATCAGCAGCAATTGTGCAATTCCCGTATTACCGCTGGTTTGACCAGGAACGTCCGTGTAAACGCCATCAAAATTGAATTGTCCGCGTGACCAGGGTGGCTGCAACGTCGAGAACTTCACGTGCTGCCACTCAAATCCCATCTTGAACGTGTGCTTGCCATAAATCTTCGTCAAGTCGTCCGTGATCTGGAACGTGGAGCTGACTTCATCCGACGGCAAGAAAGCGTTGCTTCCAAGCGTCTGCAAACCGCTGATTCCGAATGCCGGCAACCCCCCGTTTTCCGCTAACTGGGGAATTCCCTGAATACCAAACGACCCGGGAATGTCGCTCAGATCGTTTGCCGCGGGCGAAACACGGGTCGTATGAAGATAGTTCAGACCCGCTCTCGCAACGTTAATCAAATTCGGACTAAACGTGTGTGTATAGCTGAGTGCGCTTTGCTGCGCGTTTGCAGTTTGCGTTCCCTGCTGGAAACCGCCGCCATCGGGTATCCCTCCAAAAATTCCCGGGATAAACTGCGGATCGTCCACAAGACTGAAGCGGAAGAACAACTGGTTCTTGTCGTTGAAGTTGACGTCCATCTTGGCGTCAAATGCGTTGCGGTGCTCAAACAGTTTTGGAGACACCGCGAAGTTGCTAAACAGCCCAGTGGGATCAGTCGGATTCGGATACAAACCCAAGAGCTTGATTGCATTGGCGTCCAGGCGCCCTGCGGGCAGTTGGTTGAGACCGCATCCAGCCGCTGTAAAGGTCAGTGTGCCAGGACCGCAAGTTCCAAATGGATCTCGTGCGAATCCAGACTTAACGGCCGTCAGGCCGCTGACTGGATCTACTGCCCCAGCCGTGACAACCCGTGTCGTCGCTGGATCAAAAATCGTGCCAGTCGGAACCGTCCGTCCAAGAGCATCTGTTTGCGTGCCGCCCTGCCTCAACAGGTCGGTCAGGTCAGTGTAACCGCTGCTCCGCTCGAGCGGTGTGGGCACCGAACCAGTCGCGACGGTCCCCTGCACGCGCCGGAAGCCTTCGTAGTCACCAAAAATGAAAATCTTATTCTTGATGATTGGTCCGCCAGCCGAAACGCCGAACTGGTTCTGCCTGAGCGCGCCTTTCGGGATGCCGCCGGCATTCTCAAAAAAGTCAGCCGCGTCTAGTTTGTCGTTGCGGAAATATTCCCATGCAGAGCCGTGCAACTCGTTGGTGCCCGACTTAATCGTGGCATTCAAAACCGCTGCGCCGGACCGGCCGTACTCAGCGCTGAAGCCGGATGTCTGGACCTTGAATTCGTCAATTGCATCGACCGGCGGCAGCACAACGAAGTTCGTGCCGTTCAGAAAGTCCACCGTGTCCGAGTTATTGTCAACACCGTCGAGAAGGTAGTTGTTCTGCGCCGGACGGGAACCATTCGCGGAAAATGCGCCGCTTGCGGCGTTTCCACGCGTATCGGCTTGCGGCGTATTTACGCCGGCAGCCAATTGCGCAAGAAACGTAAAGTTGCGGCCATTCAACGGCAAATCGTTGACCGCCTTTGAATCGACCACCTGTCCGACCGACGCATCCTGCGACTGCAGTACAGGCACCGTCGTGGTGACCTCAACAGTCTCGCTCACCGATCCCGGCTTCATCGAAAAATCCGCTACAACGCTCTGTCCAACGTTTACCGCAACCCCGTGCGTGGTCGCCGTCTGAAATCCCTGCATCGACACCGTAATCTTGTACGAGCCAATTCTCACCGGCGTAAATTTATATCCTCCGTCCTCGCCGGAAGTTGTGGCCAGGGTCGCGTTTGTCCCTTCATTCACGAGCGTCACCGTCGCTCCGTTAATTCGAGCGCCGGACGAATCCGACACCGTCCCCAATATCGATCCTGTATCAATCTGCGCGTAGGCCGAACTCGCACCCACCAAGATTAGAACCAGGCATCCCAGCAGAAGCCGTCCACCCCAGTTACGAACGGTCTTTCGATCCATAGCCTTCTCCTCCTCAGAGCCACTTCCGTGAGTCCCTATATCGGTTCTTGCAAACGGGTCGACTAACTAGGGTAAACGCTTACAACGGCTCCGCACCCCGAATCGATCCTGTTTTCAAGTGACGACCAAACTTCGACCGTCCTCACAGTTCCCCATTTTTCGGCTTAAGCGTTACAGCGAATGTAAACGCTTACTTTTACTACAGCACCCCTAGTACAAAAACACTAGCATGGAATTGAAATATCACCCTTCCCTTTTTCTTGTCAAGCATTTTTCTGCGATTCATCGGTTTTTCGACAGTTTCCTTCCCATCTGCCCACTTTTTCACGAATTCTTCGGGTTGCCCTACCGATCGTTTCTGAGATCCTGCGCTTGCGACCTCGACACCCGGACCACCTGTTCGGCAGTAAGATTCTGGTAACGTTTGCATCTTTCATCTCTGTTCGTCCCGCGAAGTTAACGATGCTACCATTCCTCAATAAGCGATTTTGAGGGCCGCCAAGAATGCCGGGAAGTCGTTCCGACTCAAATTCCATCGCCCGCCGCAGGTTCCTGCATTCTCTCGCCTGGGCTCCAGCTGTTTTCTTACCTGCCCCACTTCGCACCCCTCTCTTCGCCAGTCCATCGCACGGGCTTCCATCCCTGCCATTCATCGATAATCACCTCAGCCCCGCCTACCCTTCCCCGTCGCCTCTTGAGGAGGTCCTTCGCCTCGTTGTTCCGGGCCGCGATCAATTCGCCTCGGAGCAACACGCCGCGGACCTCCAGCAAATTCTGAACCGCTGGGCCGCTCAACTTCTGACATCGCATCGCAATCTCCAAGCCATAGCGCCGCAACTTCACCCCGATATCTCCTCGAATATCGGCGCCACACCAATCGAAACAAAACATGTCGCAAGGTTTGGGCATGAAATACGCGAGCGCAAATTCCCTGACACAAGCCAGCAAGGCGCCAGAAAATTTCTCGACACATGGAGGTCCCAGCTTTCCCCATACGAAAAGATCGCCACCGCAACCTTTGAAATCAGGCGCCTCACGCCCGCAGCCTCACAGCCGGCCTCACTGGATACCGAGATTCGCTACATAATCGCAGGCGCCAAATCCGGCGCCAGCCGGGAAGAGCGAATCGCGATTTGCAAGGTTCGTTGGTCGAAGCCGAAAACAAACTCAACCGGCTGGATCGCAGAGCAATGGCAAGTGGTCGAAGAATCTGTCGCCCAGGCAAACTCGCCGCTCTTCCTCGACGTCACCCCGGCATTTTTAGCCAACTGTGCGTCC